>Ga0172378_10005500_pt1 | contig 11837 bp, 6 predicted proteins | sample GrowelOW332metaG_FD_119755 | JGI IMG/M metagenome (GOLD analysis project Ga0172378, IMG submission 119755) | Groundwater microbial communities from an aquifer near a municipal landfill in Southern Ontario, Canada - Pumphouse #3_1 metaG | ecosystem: Environmental > Aquatic > Deep subsurface >... | reverse complement strand
GCATCTATTTTATCATTTATAGCTGTTTTAACTGAGTCACTAATAGCTAGATTAGAATCATAAATAATATATTTTCCATCAGCACTAGTAAAACCTAAACTTTCAATAGCAGATAATAATTGAGTTTCATTTTGGCTAATTATATTATTAACCCAAGTATTTATTTCTTCTTCTGTATAAGTTGTTCCAGATAATTCTTTAAATAGTGCAATAAGTTCTGGATGAGTATGATGGAAGTTTGCATACCTCTCATCGTGATTATGACCTTTTAATGCATAGCCAGCATGAGTGTGCCCTAATTTGCTATAATCGCTTAACTCAGTCTTTTTAACATAATCAGATAAATTTAGTTTACCATGGGCTAATATAGCCACGGCATCTGCTTTTGAAACATAATTTTTTGCTAACTCAGTAGAAATTTCTCCAGCACTAGAATTCTTTATAACTACTAATGTAACTTTAGCATATTCACCTTCTTGAAGGTTAAAATCATAATGTGCAGTATCTCCATTTATTGGTAATTTATAAATTATATTTAAATTACTAAAAATTGGAGCAACATTGAAAGCAAAGAAATCATTTACCATTAACAAAGGAAAATCTTCATTTACATTATAGTTAGTTCCCTCAAATTCAACCTGTATATAATCGGTATCTACAGTGTGTTCTGCAATATAAGTAGAATCTATAGTAACTGTTTTTGCATAGAATGTTTGGGATGGCAAAAGTTTGTTATCCCATTCAACTTCACCTAACTCATTTGTAGACAAGTACATTTTTGGAACAAATGGCTTTCTATCGAATTCTCCCTCAATATATAATTTGTATAATTCCTCATTTATATTGTCTAAAGAAATATCTGTATTGCTCTTTAAAGCTTCAGATAATTCAGCTCTAGATCCAGAAAAATCATGGGCCGATAAGACTGTTAATTCAAATATACCAGAGAACTCACTAGCTAAAACTTGTATAGCAGCCTTATTTTCTGCAGAACTAATAATCTGATAGTCTGTATCATCTATTAATACTTTATTTTTATAGAAAAATAAAATATCATCAGCTAAAATATTCCAAGATAAATCAATTGATATTATAATTTTAGAAGAATCTGTTGGAGAAACAATTGCATTTACACAGCCATCTACTCTAGTTCCAGCATCTCCATTAACATTTTCTACATTGAGGTTTATCCATGTTATTCCACTGTCTCTAGATAATTTATAGTCACTAGTAATATAGAGCTTTTTATCTGCACGAATTAGTGCTCTATACATGTCTATATTATTTCCAATAGCAGTATTTAAGAGATTTCCATTTTCATCAGTCATAGTCCAATCATATGTATTTTGAAGTTCGTCAAAAGGAGCATATAAATGATTTGAAACTAATTCTGTTGGCTCATATATACTTTCATATTCTTTTAGCTCATTTATTTTATCTAATACTTCCTGTGGAAGCTCTGGAAGTTCTTTAGCTAGGCTATCTATTGACTTTAAAACAAACGTTCCATCAGCTTCAACAGTCAATATAGTTTCTTTAGAAATATCGCTATATGGAAGGCCTTCTAAACTCTCAAGAACTTTTATATTATTATGAGAATGTGTTCCAAGGAGAATTTCTTTCCATATTGAAACTGAATTTTCAGTTCCTTCATATATAAAATATGCACCTCTATATGTTTGAGTGTCTTGAATATTTGTTACATTTTCAACAAATATAACAACATTCTGCCCATATTCAGCATTATATTCAGATGCTAATTTAGTAACATAAGGAGAATATAGCCCTATTTTTACATCTGGATTTGCAGCTTCATATTTGTCTATATCAAAATTATTATCAGTTAAATATGCAGTATTTAACATTTCTTCTGCTGTTGGATGAGCAATATGAGAAACAACTCCTTCTGTACTAGTTTCAACTGAATAGAGAACATCTAAAGTTGCAAATATTTCAATTGGGCCTGATAAGAGGAACGTACTATTTTTATAATAATAAACTGCTGTTGAAGAATAAGATCCAATAGGATCTGCTTCAATATATTCCCCTGTAGATGCTTTTATATAGTATTGAATATTTGATTTAAAATCAGTTCCAACTACTTGAACGTATGATACTTTATCAGTAGCTTTATTCTCAGGTGTACTTTCAAATCTGATACTAACAACATTACTTTTACTCATATACCCTCCAAATTATTATTTTTGATTATAATTATTTGTTTTTGGATATAGATTCATCAAAACAGATAAAAAAAGAAATATCAAATAATGATATTTCTTTTTAAATTACTTAGATACAACGTCTTTAGCTTTAACCGTCTCTATTTTAATTTCAGGAAGTGGGTCAAGTGTTTCCTCAACTGCTGGAGGAAGAGACTGCCCACTTAATAGAGCGTCAAGCTGATCAGACGAGAGATTACTCATAAGATCATCATCTTTCTTTTTAGATTTCTTTTCTTTTTTTACTGTATCTACAGGCTTATCATTTAAATCTTTTACAGGTTTATCTGATTTCTTAAACCAATCAAAATGAAGCTTTTTTCTTTTTTTATCTAATCCAAGAGCTTCAGGAGTTCCACCTTCTGTAACATTATTTGAAAGATCTTTTGTAATATCTTTTCCAGCTGCTACAAGGCCTTTTACAAATTCAATAAGGTCAACTATATTATAAGTTAATAAATATACTATTGCAAGAAGAATACACATATAAACTAGAGTAAAGGCTAACTCTGGTAACCAGGTACCAAAATAAAAATAGTCATCATATATAGCAGTACTAGCCATAGCAGACCAAAATTCAGTAAAATCAGTTGTGTTATGCATTTGATCCCAAATCCATCCAAAATATGTTGTCTCAAATAGTGGGTCTAATAGCCCCGCAAAAGCTACAATTAAAATTGCGCCTAAACCAAAAATTCTAAGAACCCTATTAATTTTTTCTTTTCTTTTTAATCTAAGTTCTTTTTCATATTTATCTTGAAACTCTTTCTCAGTTAAAAGCATTTCATCTTTCTTATCATCTTTTTTAGCAGCCATTGTGCCCCCTCATAATCTTTTTCTCAAGTATAATATAAATACATATTTATATAATTATATGTTATACCTATAAAATATTAAAAAATAAAAAAAAAGAATAAGCTCATAATTTCAAATCGAAATATCTTGTTCACCAATGGTAATAGCCTGATAAATCAGACTCAACCCATCAATAAATTCAATATATAACGCAGAAATATATCTTCGGTCCTCCTGTGCCTACGATATAAAACCAGGTATGACTATTCGTTCATCTCTACCCAGCTCCTTGTCTTCTCATTGATTTCACAATCTTATGTTTTTTATTACTTCGCAGACTTGTGAGTAATATGCACAATGTTATAACGTTACAAACGAGTGAATAATCAAAGTAAACACTATCTCTTATTAACTTCCAAAGATCGCATAAGTTAATGATGCAATTATTTTAGCGAAATCACACGCAACAATTTTTTAAGACTTAAGGATCGTTCCGTCTACTAAACTATTTTCACAAGTTCAATCGTGTGAGTCATTACGATGACTGCGAGTTAGTATAGCTAACCACTCTGGCAATTTAATTAAAAAGTTTAATTTTTCTTATTGTCAAGAATAGCCATCTAAAACACGTGTGGCTGCCGTAATTCTTATTTTAGAATGCAATTAGAACATTCACTAACTATTGCAAATAGTGCAAAGCTAAGTTAGTATAGCAACTATCTATAAACGTGTAGTTACCCGATTTTTTTGCTTTGGTTGTTTTCCAAGTTAATATAGCTAGTTCTCAGTGATCTCATAACTCACCTTGACGAAGGGCTTATAAAAGTCCTTAATCTAATTGATGTTCGTAAATAGAATATAATACCGCAAAGTATTTCTTCTATTAATCTCATAGATTATGCTTTAAAAGTAAATACGAAATATAGTTTCTACATTACTTTCAATTTTATAATATATAATTATAAATTTAGAATTTACAAAAAAAAAAAGAAAGAATATATACTGTTGATATATATTCTAATTAGTGCCGTATTAACGCAAAGCGTTCTTTAAATCTTCTTTTTCTTTTTTTGAAAGAGATTGTTTGGCCTCAGCTTCTAATACACTTAAACGTTTTTCTAAATTGCGAATTTGTTCGTCTCTATTTACATCTTTACTATGAAACATTTGTCTAAATAAAGATACCGGCGGTTCTTCTATATGATCTTCGCCCTCTCGTTTTTTCCATAAAGCATCACGAATATCGCAACGTTCATCAGGATCAGCATAATAAAGATATGCACCTCTTATAGTTCCTAAATGATGACAATCTTTATACTTACAAATGACTACAGCAGAATCAACATCTTTTTCTATAAATGGGAACATAAAATTTTTCCTTCTTTATTTCCATTTTAATTATACACTTTGAGATTAAAAAGATATGTTGCTTTTGATGTTTCTATTAACCTCAATTTTATAATATATTTTTTAATATCATAAATTTTCCATAAATCTTCATTGAAATTCATCAGCCGAACAATTCATTATATTTTATGGAGGGTTTATGAGTGATAATATAACAAATTTAAATAGTAATAATCCTCTGATTAGTAATTTAACCAGATTCTATGGGTTTTATGATAATCAATACAAAGATCCTTTCATCGGTGGAAATGCTTTTATATTTATCACGAAGCCTCTTTTATTCATAGATGATACTAAACCGACTAAGATTGATAATAAAGCAAATATGGCATATCTTAATATGACTAGGGACCCATTTTTTAATCAGTATCTAGTAAATGAAGTTATGAATACTATGGACAGAAAAATTCTTGAGAGTTTATCTTATAATACAGATTACTCTAAAAGTAGCTTTCTTCCAATATTTACAAATGAATGCAAAAATTTTGACAGCAATGATAGCTCATTAGAAACTATAGACTCATTTGAGACTAAACAAGGCTACAAACAAGTTCTTCCAAGTCATAAAACAATATCTGAAGCTGCAAATACAATTTCAATAAGTGTTACAGAAGATAGTAACCTTGATTTTACTAAAATGATTTCCTTATGGGTAAACTATATATCAAATATATCTGATGGAACTTTTGATGCAAATCCAGATATGGTTGCTAGTGGCTCTCTGGATTATATGAGCTCTATTTATTATTTTGTCTTAGAACCAGATGGAAGAACACTAAAATATTGGTGCAAATATACAGGATGTTGGCCGACTACAATTCCATATTCTAATATGAAATACTCAAAAGGTCAACAGGATATAATTGATTTGGATATACCATTCTCATATACTATAAAGGAAGATATGAACCCAAAAATATTAGAAGAGTTTAATATTGTCAGTTTAAAATCTAATTTTTCTGGTTCTATTCCAACAACTGAAATAAATAATATGTACTCTTCTGTTATTAAAAGTCCTTTACTTAATCGTGAAGAAATGATCCAGCAAATTAGTAATGCTAGCGAATTTTTAACAGCATCTGAAAGAGATCCAATTGTTTTATATATACCTGAAAATAGTAAAGGGTTAAATCCAGATAATGCTCAGGCACATTTTGAACTCTTATTTGATGACTATGGATACACACCAAATTTCTTAAATGATACAATTGGTTCTGGAAACTATATAATAAATGACTCTGGAACTAATGACTATGCTAAAACTGGAGAGCAAAAAGCTTATAATTTAACTAGCTTTTGGGATGAGGAGGATTAATGGCAGACGAAAATGAAAATAGAATATCACCTAGCCAGAAAGAAATTTACAGCAAGCTATTAACTATTGCTGGAAAATATATGGACACAACTAATGAAGATTATTTAAGAACTGGTGAATTTGGTTGGATTCTTGAAAGTATGGCTGCTATGATAAGAGACAGTACTTATCATAAAAATATGATATACAATGAATCATTTCTAAATACAGCAGTTATTCCTTCATCAGTATATAATTATGCAAAAATGTTTAATGTTGAAGTTCAAAAAGCTACTCCAGCGTATGCAACTGTTCAAATTTCTATTCCAGAAGATTATCTCTCAAATTTGTTAAAAGATTCAACAGTCGCATCTTCATATGTATCTAAATATGGAAATATAGCTACATTAATAGGTGCTAAAAGCTGGTTAGTTTTAGATAAAGAGTCTCCAATTAATGCTGGCGATTATTTATTTGCGCTTGAACACTCTATTTTAATTTTGTGTGATGATTCTGGTAACTATAGTGCCAAATATGTTTCAACAGAATACACATCGACAAGTTTTCAAGAATTAAATGAGAACTATAATCTAGATATTGTAAATGATGGTGAGAATATAATTATCATAGCAAGAGTTTATCAATATCAAATTTCTAAAATATCGACACAGATTCTTTCTAGTTCATTTCTGAATAAAGTACAAACATATAACTTTGAGAATCAATTTTGTGGAGCTGCACTATTTTATTTAGAAAATACTAGTTCTAGCAAAACCCAAATTCCATTAGTGTATTCCGATTTATCAGCAACTACAATTTCTCAATGTGCATTCTATAATTTAAACAATGAAAATCAGCTAGAAATCCAATTTAAATATGGAGATTCCTATTTTATGCCAGCCACAAATTCAACACTAGTTTTATATATTTATACAACTAATGGGCAAAATGTTCCAAGCACATATACTGGAGACGCTACCATAACATTTTCTGATACTGATTTAAAGTCTTTACCATTGGTTATAAACTTTAATCCATCCAATCTTATTGGTGGAAAAGATGCTCCTAGTCTATCTGAAATAAAACAAAATGTCATAGATGCTATATCAACAAGAAATACAATCACAACTCAAAGTGATTTGAATAAGTATTTTTCAATTCTAACATCTCTGATAGAAGATATTAATGATGGAAAAGTTACTTTTATAAAGAAAAGAGATGATGTTATTAGAAGAATTTATAATTCATATCTTTTGCTTAGAGACAATACAGATGATAGTACTTCTTCTGTTGCTAGCTATGGATATCTTTCTCCATGTGTTCCAACAACAACTAAAGATGTTATATTAGCCACTAATGAAACATCGTTCAATGAATCTTTTGCAAAATTTGATTCTGATGGAAATTATATTAGCGGTGATGTAGTAAGCGGAGAAGAATACTATTTTTGTCCATTTGACATCCATGCAATTCTAAGTCCAACAAGATATGTAAAATATACATATAGCTGCACAGATGACACAGTAGATTTGAAATATTATAAGTATGCTGATAGTACATCTAATTTAGTAGATACAACTGATGATGCAAATGTGTCTACTGATTTATATATGATCCCTGTTTCTGCTAGTGTATATAGAGGATTCAATAGCAGCGGAGAAATAGATTCTTATTATACTCTATCATTAACGTTTACAACTAATTTCTCATTGAATAGTTCTGATAGTGATTATCAAAGCTTAACTGGAGATATTTCAATTACCAATAGTGAAGGCTTGATTCTTTCAGTTACTCCAACTGGATCGAGCAGTACTTTAAGCAGTGGAGACACAAATACATATAAAACAACTCTTAAAGCAATTTTATATGTTAGAAGTGAAGATACTGATGATTTTAATTTTATAAGATTAGCAAGGGATAGTACTGAAAGCAACTCGCTTATAAGCTATTATGATAGTGAAAATCTTTTATTTGATTTATCATCTCTTAAAATAGGAAGCTATCAGTTAGGAATAAAGTATCAAACTAGTTCAGCTCTGACTTTCTTTTCTCATCTTGATAATATTATGTCATCTTCATTAGAAACTGCAGCTAAGGTTGTTTATACAGAAACTGCAGTAACTGAAAGCACCTTTGTAACATTAAAAGCATCTTTATATACTGAAGCTGATGGAGTTTATAGTTTATTAGCAACTGACGCTGTTTATTCTGCATCAGAAGTTTACTATACTAAAGGAATTGATTCTTCAGCTGTTGTTATTCAAGGTATAGATGAAATTCCTCTTGTAAGTTCTAAATTCTTTTCTGCATCTACAACTTCTGTTTCTGTAGAAGATAAAATGAACGGATTTATAAAACAATTATTCAGTTATATCTCTATATTAAAAGAAAATACTGATAAACTAGAGACGTCAACATTCTTTAATTTAAAATTCTATAATACATCTGATGTTTCTCATTTCTATAATACTCCAACAACAAACCTTCATCTTGGGCTTAATATTACTCTTTCTATATCTTCTGAGAGAACTGATCTAGAAAAAGAGATTAGAGCCTATGTTAGAAAAATTGTTGATAAAAGCAATAAAAATGAGCTTATTAGTGTTTCTCAAATAGAAGCTCTCTTGCATAATGATGATAGCTATGGCTCATATATATCTCACATTCAATTTACTGGATTAAATGATACTTTAACATCAACATTGCAAAAAGTTAGTGACGACACAACTAACACAACAAGTTATGCTCCTGAATGGTTAAATCTAGACATGACAGATATTGATAGCTTGATAACATTCAGCTATGAATCCTAAAAATAAAAGAATAAAGCATTGCTTTATTCTTTTTTATTATTTTACAATAATCTTCACTAACCCATTTGAAGTTAAACTGCTTGAATATAAATATTTACTTATATTCATATAATCATTACAAATATCATTATATATTTTATTAGATGCAACTCCATCTATTCCAATAGTTATTTCGGTTCCTACTATATTCCCTACATCTTCTAATGAAACTGCAGAAAATAAAATAAAATATTTATTTTGGCAATAATTGATTAATGGAACAATGACTTTATAATGAATATTTCTTAATCTATTTACATCTTTCTCAGAAGCTTTTAAAACACCATACATATATTGAGAGAATGAAATATTATCAAAACCAACTAATTGAGTTTTATTTCTATACAAATTTAAAATCTCATTTAGCTGATGTTTTGTTATTAACATAAAATCGTCAATATTATATGAAATAATCTTTAAATAAATAGATTTATATGAAACATATTTTCCTTTTAAAGATTCTACAATATTTTTATATGTCGTTGCATAGCTACTTGCTAATGAAGATGTATTATTAAATTTAGAGCTATCTACTGCTGTAATATTTTCTAATGCATTCTCTAATAGAACTCCAGTAAGTATTTTATTTACTAACTTTTCATTTGAATCAGTTGTTGAGAAAGTTAGGGTGTCTATAGTATTCTTTACTACTTGCTTCATACTATTGAAGTTCATTTCCAACCGCCTTTGCAACTGCTTCTTTCATTCTGTCTTTTAAGAGAGTTCCATCTCGCTGAGTATTTGTTAAATATGTTTTATACTCATCATTATAAGTTATGCAAGATGAGTTTAGATCTAAAAGGGAATTATTTAATGCATCAATAGCTGCTGAAACATCTGAAATTATCGTTTCTGGGTCAGTTAAAGTAATTGTATTAGCCATCTATAACCTCCTTTTGCATATCAACACTATCTACTGTTTTCTTTTCAAATAAACTTGTTAGAATCTCTGTCAACATTGTTTCTTCGCTCTCATATTCTCCTTGAGAGAATATTTCTTTATAGCTAGTTGATGATGCAGAATTAGAAGATAAGAATAATGATAATGCGTCTAGCTTATCCATATACTTTGAAATAACAAATAAGTCATTGTCATAATAATTAGTATAAGTGTTTCCATTTTTTCCAATATTATCTGAGGTAACAGTTTCCAAGTATGATAACTCATTTTCAATAAATGCAGATTTAACTGCTTGGTAATTCTTATAATTAGAATTCTCTTTTATTATAGAAATTCTGTTTCCTCTAAGTTTATTGGTATTATTATCTACTGATATTAATTTATCTGATGTGTCTTTAAGAACTGTGGTATTATATTGTCTATAAACACTTTCAATCGGATATTTTTCGGCTTCAGCTAATCTTTGAAGCAATGGTCTAGAATCTCCTTTATAATAAGTATTATCTATTTGATTAATAGCATTATAATCTTCTATGTTTGTTAAACCAACTATAATTCTGCTTGGTATATCTGTAGATTCTAGTGGGTTTATATTTACATTAGCAAAATCTTCCATATTAACTGAATTTGTTTTTGATATTAACGAAGACAATCCTAATGAATAATTGTACATACTAGAAAAGAAATATGATGTAGTTTGATCTAGTGCTGAATAGTCTACTGTTTCATTTGAAGATTCTAATATAGATATTAAATCTAAGCGCAAAGCCTCTTTTCTCTGATTAAATACTAAGTTATCATCAACAATATCTCCACGAAGAATAGAATTATCTAGTTTATCATATAAACCAGCAGTTGACATTCTTATAACAAATTCTTTTAATGATTCTTTTATAGAACTTCCAACTAGAGCTAAAACAGTTTCAGAAGTATAGTTAGTATATTGAAATTCTGTTTTAATATAGAGAGTTTGAATAGATGGGTCAATATATTTAAACTGGTTTTCTATAGTTTCATATGTGTTTTCTAATATATTAGCTTTATATGAACTCTCAATAGCTAAGCTACTATTAAATTTAAATAACTGTTTTGGAAGTCGGCTAACAACAATTGGAGAATTTATAATATTTCCATTTCCATCAACTTGATCTGAAACAGAAGTTATATATTGATTTCCACTCTTTATTTTAATTCTTATTTTTGATGTAGATATATCCAATGCATCATTAAGAGTTGATATATTTCTATTTGAATATGTTGTTGTGGTTGAAACTGTTGTCGGCGTAGTATTTTCTGTCATATATTTTAAATTGGCCAGATAAGTTTTAGATAGATAACTTCTAGAAACTTTATCATCAAATTCAATTTTTGCAAAGATAATATTATCAGCACTATTTTCAGTATATAAATCTGCAATAACACCCAGCTCACTTTTTGTATATAAATTGGCCTTAAATGTTCCAAAATCTATATATGTATCTAATGAGGTGCTATTTACTTCGCCTTTATAAACAATGCTGCTTTTATTAAGAGATATAGAGACAGAAGTTCCTATTTGATTTATAAAATTTTGAACTGTGGCTTCATTGATAAAGAGAGGAATTATAATATATGGGGAGTTAGTATCTAAATCAAATACAGTTGATTCTCCAGGTCTATTTAAATAGTTTGGCATTGAAACAGAATATTGAAGCGTATTATTATTTGATATGATATAATTAGAGCCATTTAAAGCAACTCTTCTACGAACTAATTTTAAATTAGCATTAAATGTAGAATTAAGTGCATAAGAGAGGGTTAAAGGATCTAAACTATTTGAATTAGCAGAATATAATGAAAATTCTATATCTGCCGCTATTGGATCTGATATAGAACTATCAACTCTAATTTCATAGTTAGGAATATCTTCTAACGAATCTAAATAAATAGGATTTTTATTTATTGATGATGCTAGAATAGTTCCTGCATTATCAACTGAATTTTTTGCAGATGAATATTTTTCATAGGAAATTATTTCTGGAGAGATATTTGATGCACTCCATGTTTTATTAGTATCTGGATTTGAAGTATATAATGTTTGTGTTTTAGTATATTGAATATAGGCTGCTAATGTATGTTTATTTTTAGAATATTCTAAAATTCCAACTGAACTAGGAGAGAATTCATACATCCAACCTGAGTTTTCTGTTATTCCATAATATAAACTTCTAAATGCTTTTTGATGATTTAAAAAATTAGCAGAACTATCAGCTGAAGGAGAAGTTGTTAAAAAACCATATTCATTAGTATAAAGTGTTTTTCCATCAGCTGTTAATTTTGGAACTAAAATTGGTAGATTCGTAATTTTTAATATAATTGTCGAGCTT
>Ga0172378_10005499_pt1 | contig 11837 bp, 8 predicted proteins | sample GrowelOW332metaG_FD_119755 | JGI IMG/M metagenome (GOLD analysis project Ga0172378, IMG submission 119755) | Groundwater microbial communities from an aquifer near a municipal landfill in Southern Ontario, Canada - Pumphouse #3_1 metaG | ecosystem: Environmental > Aquatic > Deep subsurface >... | reverse complement strand
GCAGTAGCTACATTTTTCACAGGCTCTGATTTTACCATCAGCGATATAAATCAATCATACTGGGGAAACTCATTTCATGGTATAGAAGCAGCTTTTAACATTAAAAATCTATGTCTGGGTATAACCATATTTTTTCTCTCAAGAATATTGGCTATTCTTTATTTTATAAATACCATTAACCACGACAAGATATTGGCCCGTACTAAAAAAGCATTAATAATAAATGGAAGCATTTTTCTAGTATTCTTTTTAGTATTCATGGCAATGTTATTGTTTGGACCTGGCTTTAATGTAGATGCATTAGGAAACGTGTCAATAGAAAAATATAAATATTTTTATAATTTCATGGCAATGCCCTCAATCACCATTTTCTTTTTGCTAGGAGTAGTACTTGTATTATACGGTATCATTTCCAGCATAATAAAACTCGATACTACTAGTATCTGGTATTCAGGCATAGGAACTATACTCGTAGTATTAATGCTATTCTTAGTAGCAGGATACAACAATACACCATTTTACCCATCGCTATCAGATCCTAATAGTTCATTAACTATTTATAATGCATCTTCAAGTAAATTTACTTTAATAGTAATGGCATATGTTTCACTATTAATTCCATTCGTATTAGCTGCAAGTTTTTACACATGGAAAGTAATAAATAAAAAGAAAATTACATCCGAGGAAATAGAAAAAGAAGAAACAACATACTAATGAAAAAAATACTTATTAATTTCGCACATCCAGCGAAATCTAATTCTAGAATCAACAATACTCTTCTCAAGGCCATAGAAGGCCTGGATAATGTAACTATAAATGATTTATACGCTCATTACCCCGATTTCATAATCGATGTGGAAAGAGAACAACATCTATGTGCCATAAATGATATTATAATATTTCAACATCCATTCTATTGGTATTCTAACCCATCAATTATGAATGAATGGATGGAACTAGTGCTTAAACATGGTTGGGCTTATGGATCAGAACAGAATGCATTAAAAGGAAAACATTGGATGCAAGCTATTTCTACAGGCGTTGATAACAAAAGTTACCAAAAAAAAGGATCCGTAGGTTATACAATAAATGAATTTCTTACACCATTTAAAGCGACAGCTAATCTATGTCAGATGATTAATCTTCCACCATTTATGGTCATGGGTGCCAATGATGGATTATCCCATGAGGATATAAATGACTATGCACAAAATTATAGGAGAGTTTTAATAGCTCTAAAAGATGAAACAATAGACTTAAAAAAAATCTTAGGCCTAACATTTATGAATGATATTTTAAGTCTACTAAAAAAATAATATAAATCATGGAAAACTTTCTTTTACAAGCGTTTGTATTTTTAGCTTCAGCATCTTTAATCGTCCCAATCGCGAAACGTCTTGGTTTAGGGTCTACGATGGGATATCTAATAGCTGGTATATTAATAGGACCATACTGTCTCTCTTTTGCGCATGATATCGAGGTGGTGAAAAGTTTTACTGAATTTGGTGTCGTCATGATGCTATTTATAATAGGACTAGAATTAAAACCTTCACTGCTTTGGAAAATGAGAACTTCTATATTAGGAATGGGAGGATTTCAAGTAGCTTTAGCCACTATTTTAATTAGTGGCCTGTCTATAATATTCCTTCCGTGGAGACAAGCATTAGCTGTTGGTTTGATGTTTTCAATATCCTCTACTGCTATAGTTCTTCAGATTTTAAAAGAAAAAGATTTGATGAATACTCATGCTGGTAAATCAATTTTTTCGGTTTTACTCTTCCAAGACTTAGTAGTTATTCCTATTATGGCTTTATTTCCATTTTTAGGTAAATTATCAACTCCTGATTCTCTAGAGGCAGCTGAAGGAGTAGTTTTAAATATGTCTTCTTTCCCTGCTTATGTGCAATGGTTAATTATTATTGGTGTCATCTTAGTGATTTTTTTTGGTGCCAAGTTTTTAAGTATTCCTATCTTTAGAGCTGCAGCATCTACCAAAATGCAAGAGGTTTTCGTGGCAGCTGCACTTGCTTTGATAATAGGAGTCTCTTTTCTGATGTCTCTAGTAGGCCTATCACCAGCTTTAGGGGCATTTTTAGCTGGAGTAGTTCTATCAGACAGTGAATATAGACACGAATTAGAAAGCAATATAGAACCATTTAAAGGCTTATTTATGGGTGTTTTCTTTATGGCAATCGGTGCGAGTTTGAATCTTATCTTCATTAAAGAACATTTGTTGTTAGTATTAGGAGTAACCTTGTTAATGATGCTGATAAAATACCTAGCTGATTTAATCGTAGGCTTTTCTTTCCATATAAAAGGTAAAGACCGTCTATTATTCTCTCTTTCATTAGTACAAGCTGGAGGTTTTGGTTTCGTATTATTACAAATAGCGAAGTCAAGTGGAGTATTCCCAATATCTCTAGTTGATTTATTTAATTCTGCCATAGCTATTTCTATGTTCTTAACCCCGTTTGTATTTATACTTTATGATCAATTAATCACCAGAGCAGGATGTAAAGAAATTTCTACTAATAAAGAACATGTTTCTGATACTATTAAATCTCAAGGACATAAAGTAATATTAGCCGGTTTTGGACGATTAGGAACAGATGTAGGAAGATTTTTAATGGCTGCTGGTGTTAAGCCGACTATACTAGATAATGATGCAGCACGAGTATCTATTCTGCGCAAGTACGGATATGAAGTATATTATGGTGATGTTACTAGGTTCGATTTATTAAAATCTGCAGGAGCGGCAGATGCAGAAGTATTAGTTGTTTCTATTAAAAACTTAGAAAAATCAAGGAAATTAATCGAAATGTCGAAAAAATATTTTCCTAATTTAAAGATAGTGGCCAATGCCTACGATAGCTCTATGACTTATGAGTTAATGGATTTAGAAGTTGACAAAATTCAGAAAGAAACTTATGGCAGTGCACTCGAAATAGGTAGAGATGTGCTTGATATGTTGGGAGTAGAAACATATGCCTCATATCGAATGATGCGTTTATTTAGAAAAAAAGAAAATGATATGATGCCAAATCTTAAGAATCAGAATAGAATAGATGAAAATAATTATATATCAGCAGTAAAACAACATGATGCTGTACTTGAAAACCTGCTTGCGAATAGTATGCAAATGAATACTAAAGAAGTTAATAAAGCATGGAGGTCAGATAATTTAGAAAACTAAAAAAATATTTTAATTTTGTGCCTGATATTCTAAAAAGAATATACAGATTAAATATTATGATTATGAAAAAGACAGATATGCTTTACTTCGCATGTGACTATATGGAGGGGGCTCATGAAAACATTCTTAGAAAATTATTAGAAATTAATTTAGAAAAGAATACAGGTTATGGATTTGATAAATATTCAAAAAGTGCAGCTGATAAGATTAGAAAAGAATGTGGATTAAATAATCAAGCAGAAGTCTATTTTTTAACAGGTGGGACAGAGGCTAATACTACGATTATAGATGCTCTAACTATGAATCATGATGGAGTTTTAACAGCTGATTCAGGACATATAAGTGTTCATGAAAGTGGAGCGGTTGAGGCTTATGGTCACAAAGTTATAACTCTAGAGAGTAATGAAGGAAAAGTGTCTGCTCAAACAGTGAAAGATTTTCTGGTAAAGTTTAATCTTGATGCATCCAAGGAACATATGGTTTATCCAGGCATGCTTTATATTACTTTTCCTACTGAAGTCGGGACTGTATATTCCTTAAAAGAATTAGAAGATTTAAGAAAGGTATGTGATGAATACGACATGCCTTTGTATATGGATGGAGCTAGAATGGGTTATGGCCTATCATCTTATAACTGTGATGTTACTTTAAAAGATATAGCTAGATTATGTGATGCTTTTTATATAGGAGGAACTAAGGTCGGAGCTCTTCTAGGAGAGGCAGCTGTATTTACCAGACCATTAAAAGTAAGAAACTTTTTAACTCACCTGAAATGTCATGGAGGCCTGCTAGCTAAAGGATGGGTTCCCGCTGTGTGTTTCGATGAACTGTTTACAGATGGATTATATTATAAGATATCAAAGCACGCTGTAGATTTAGCTATGCAAATTAAAGAAGCATTAAAGCAAAAAGGTTATAAACTTTATATGAACTCGACTACTAATCAACAATTCGCAGTAGTAAGTAATGATTTTTGTGACGAGTTATCAAAAAAAGTATCTTTTGATATGTGGGCACCTATAGATGATAAACATACTATTATTAGACTGGCCACATCATGGGCTACGACTCAAGAAGATGTGGATAAATTAATCTCTCTACTATAAATATTAAATTTCATCAAGGGATTTTCTATCCCTTGAGTTCATTTTTCTGAATTGACTTGGGCTGATGCCTATGACTCTTTTAAACTGTGAAGATAAGTAGGCAGTGCTACTATAATGCATAGTAAAAGCTATTTCATCAAGTGTTAGTTCATTATAAATTAATAATTCTTTGACACGTTCTATTCTAAGGCTTATTAAATATTTTTCAATGGTGCGTCCCTCTGTAGCTGTGAAAAGATTACTTATATATGAATAATCATATTTAAATTTTTCTGACAAAAAATTAGAGAGGTTTGTATTATCTGGAATAGCTTCGTCATTTTGGATTAGACGTATAAGTGTCGTTTTTATATTATTAATTAATATATTACGTTTATCATCTAGCATTTCAAAACCTTCTTTTTGAAGAGCTATACGTAAAGTTTCTCTTTTTTCTTTACCAATTTTTTCTCTCAAGTTTATTTCGCCTAACTTTATATTTTCAACTTTAAGACCTAAATCGTCACATATTTGATCTACTACTTTACTACAGCGAGGACATACCATGCCCTTTATATGAATAGTATCTATAATCATTATTAATGGTTTATTTTTCTTTAAATTCGTATCCTATATCGTTAATTGTATCTCTAACCTTGTCCATATCTATATCTTTACCAGTTACCTTAACAAGTTTTGAGTTCAAATCTACATTAATATCATTTATAAATGGTAATTTACTCAAATTAGATATAACACTTGCTTTACAATGACCACAAACCATGCCGTTAACTTTAAATTCTTTTTCTTCTTTTAAATTTTCCATTGTATTTTCTATTTCAGTATTTGTTTTGTTGTAATTTTTTGATCTTAACCATTGTCTTAGGAAACTATATATTAGTAATCCAGATAATACTATAGCTGACGCTATTCTCCACCAGGCAAATGAATTCATCATGCCAGCAGCAGATGTGCCTGATGAAACTGCACTTGATGCTATATCTTTGAACCAATTTACTGGAAATACATAGTCGATTAAAAGTCCACTAATTAGAGCACCTCCGATTATACTAGAGAGATATGTCGCTAAAGTCTTATTGCCCATAACCTTTTTAATCATAGTAATAGTAGCTGCATTAGTAGCAGGCCCTGCCATTAATAATATAAAAGCAGCTCCAGGGCTTAATCCTTTCATAATAAGAACAGCTGCGAGAGGAATAGACCCTGTAGCACATATGTATAATGGTATAGAGACTATTAGAATAAGAAACATTTGTAATATTGGTGGCATATTTACCAATAGAGAGAAGTTATTAGGAATAACTGCTGATATTATAGCGGCTAATATAAGTCCTACACTTAACCATTTAGCTATATCTCCTATGAAATCTATAAATCCATATTTAAAAGCTGCGAGTAATTTTTGGAAAAAAGTTAGATTAGTAGTTACGGTGCATGAATCAAGAGCTTGAGTGTTTTTAATATTAGAGCTAGGTTTTTCTTTTGATATTTTACTCGTTATATACCCTCCGCTTATACCTGTGATTAATGCCACTATCGGACGGATTATAGCCATAGGAAGTCCCATTAGAGAGAATGTAGCTAATATAGAGTCAACTCCTGTTTGTGGTGTTGATATTAAAAATGAAACAGTGCTTCCTTTTGACGCTCCATTTTTATATAAAGCTGTACCTGTCGGTATTACTCCACATGAACATAGAGGTAATGGTATTCCAAATAATGCTGCTCTTATAGATGAGGCTAATGGTTTATCGTTAAAATATTTATTTATTTGTCTACTAGGTATAAAGGCATAGAGCAGGCCAGCGAACATAAAGCCTATTAAAAGATATGGAGCCATATCTAACAAAATCTCAGCAAAATCTTTAAGAAAAACTAATATAATATGCATTTTATATATAATTTAAATGTGTGTATATATACGATTAATATTTCTTGCAAATTTCTTAATATTTATATGAAAAATATTATAAAATTATGATTGAAATATATAATTTTTTGGACTTGATTATTGGCGTCAAATGAGCTGCTAATTAGGATTTATCGATTTTTTTCCGTATATTAGAATGCTAAAAAATTAAATTATGTCAAGAAAAATTCACATCATATCAAATAGATTACCATATAGAATAATTAAAGAAAAGGATAAAATTTCTTTGAAACCTAGTGTCGGAGGACTAACTACAGGTATGTCATCTATATATAAAGATTATGGAGGAAAATGGATTGGCTGGACAGGTCAGGCATGTGATAAGGTAGATGCTGAAGATCAAAAATATACAGATGATCTTTTCGAGAAAGAGATGTGTTATCCAGTGCACCTTTCTAAAAGAGAAATTAGATATTTTTATGATGGGTTTAGCAATAAAACACTTTGGCCATTATTTCATTATTTCGCACAGGTAGCAGACTTTAGTGAGTTAGATTGGCAAATGTATGTTTCTGTTAATCAGAAATTCGCAGATGCTGCTTTAAAAGTCCTGGAGGAGGGAGATATATTATGGATACATGATTATCAATTGATGTTAGTTCCTCAGATGATAAAAGAAAAGTTGCCTAATATAACTATAGGTTTCTTTCTTCATATACCTTTTCCATCTTTCGAGATTTTTCGAATGCTACCATGGCGTAAAGAAATTCTTAACGGCATCTTAGGTGCAGATCTTATAGGATTTCATATTTATGATTATCAACGACATTTCTTTAGTTGTGTTCGTCGATTATTAGGCTATGATACTTCTTTTAACCAGATTTTCGTTGGAGATAGAGTGATTCTTGTAGATACTTTCCCTATGGGAATAGATTTTAATAAGTATGAAACTGCAGCTATTGATTTCTGTAAGTCTGGTAAGCATGATTTTATTAGTAATGAACAGAAAAGGATAAGTAAAAATAGAAATGATGTTAAATTGATTCTTTCAATAGACCGTTTGGATTATACTAAAGGTTTAATTTTACGATTGAAAGCATTTAATAGATTTCTTACGAAATATCCAAGTCAGGTAGGTAAGGTGTCATTAATAATGTTAGTAGTTCCTTCTCGTAAAGCTGTTGATTCATATAAAAAGTTAAAAAGACAAATCGATGAATTAGTAGGAAATATTAATGGTAAATATGGAACTCTGAATTATCGTCCTATTATATATTTCTATAGAAGTTTGCCTTTTGAATCATTAGTCGAACTTTATAGTTCATGTGATGTGGCTTTTATTACACCAAATCGAGATGGAATGAATTTAGTGGCGAAAGAATTCGTTGCTTGTAGAACTAATGATGAGGGTGTTATTATATTAAGTGAGATGACAGGTGCTGCTAAAGAGATGGGAGAGGCGATTACTATTAATCCTTTTAATCAAGAGATGGTGGCTGATAGTATTATGGAAGCGATATCTATGCCCCTTGAGGAACAAAAAATCAGAATGACAGTCTTACGAGAAAGAATTAAAAAATATAATGTCTTTACCTGGGCTACAGATTTCGTCGAAAAATTAAACAAAGTGGAGTCTTTACAAATTAAATATAATTCTAAGAAAGTTACAAATAGGCTTATTACTAAATTTAAGAATCAAATAGAAACGTCTAAGAAAAGAGTATTATTTTTAGATTATGATGGAACTTTAAAATATTTCGCTAAATATCCAAAAGATGCAGTCCCGAATGAGAAAGTATATAATCTACTTTCTCACTTATATCAAGATAAGAAAAATGATATAGTTCTTATTAGTGGTAGGGATAAGGATACTCTTGAAGAATGGTTTGGTGAACTTCCTATAAGTTTAGTCGCAGAACATGGTGTTTGGTATCGTCCTCTAAATAATGAATGGAAAAAGATAGCTATGGTGACTAATGAATGGATGACATTTGTACGTCCTATTATGGAGTCATTCGTGATTAGAACACCTGGTAGTTTTATTGAAACGAAAAATTATTCTCTTGTGTGGCATTATAGAAATGCAGAACTTGAGCAGAGTGAATTACGTGTAAACGAACTAAAAGAGGCATTGTCTTCTTTAATAGCAAACCATAATCTAGAAATGATGGAAGGAAATAAAGTCATAGAGGTAAAAAATGGCGGAGTGAATAAAGGGACTACGGCGATGTTCGTTATGGCTAATAAAAAATATGATTCTATTATGGCTATTGGAGATGATTGGACAGATGAGTATATGTTCCGCATGTTACCAACAGAAGCTATTACAGTCAAACGGGGATCATCATTAACAGCTGCTAAATATAGAGTAGATAATATAGATGATGTATATGATATGCTTATGAAAATCTATTAATTATGTCGTTTTATTAATTTCTTTATATTTTCTTCTCCTTTAGGATTCTCAGATAACATAGTAGCGATTTCTATGATAGCTAAATGGGAATAGGCTTGTGGAAAGTTTCCAAGAAGCTTTTTAGTATTAAAATCAAGATCTTCACTAAAAAGACCTAAATGATTACCATAACTAAGAAGTTTATTAAATCTTTCTTCAGCTGCTTCTTTTTCTCCTATCATATATAGAGCTTCTATCATCCAAAATGAACAAATAGTAAAAGCTGATGATGGTATACCAAAATCATCGTGATTTTTGTATCTAAACATTAACCCTTTATATTCTAATTCCTTCTGTATAGCTTTAACGGTACTTACATATCTTGGGTCATTAGCATCGATGAATCCATATTTAGCTATTAGTAATACTGAGGCATCTAGGTCTTCTGAGTTGTATGATTGAGTAAAGGCTTGTTTCTTTTTACTCCAAGCCTTTTTCTCTATATCGTGGTGGATCTCATCTGCTAACTTTTGCCATTTTTCAATGTATTGGTCTTGTTTAAAAAGTATTGCCATTTTTTTAGCTCTGTCGATAGCAGTCCAGCATAATACTTTACTAAAAGTGAAATGTTTACTTCCATTTCTAATTTCCCAGATACCTCTATCAGGTCTTTTCCAATTATGTTCTACTATTCTAGCGGCGTGCCTGACTATAGTCCATAAATCTTCACTATAACTTAGGGTAGTTTTAAAACGATAAAAATAATAGTAGATAGCATCTAGCATCATTCCATAGATGTCGTTTTGTTTTTGTTTATAAGCAGCATTACCGATTCTGATAGGCTTAGAATTCTTATAGCCACTTAGATGACCTAGCTCACTTTCTTTAAGCCGTTTTTCTCCATTTATGCCATACATTACTTGTAAGGCTTCATCTTTTTCAGGAAGCATGTTTATAAGAAATTTCATATATCTATCTGCTACTGAAAAATGACCTAGAAGAGATAATACATGAATAGACATAGATCCATCTCTTATCCAGCAATAACGATAATCCCAGTTACGTACATCACCGATAGATTCAGGAAGGGATGTCGTAAGTGCAGCTATAATGGCTCCAGATTTTTGATAACTTAACATTTTTAGAATTAAGGCATTTCTGTTAATTAAATCTGAATATTTTGGGTAATTAATAGTTTTATCAGCCCAATTTAACCAATAAACCTTCGTTCTTTCGTATTTTAAGTGAGTTCTGTCTATAGTTTGTTTAAAGAGCTTGAGATTAAAACTTACTAAAAGAAAATGGTCTTTTTCTAGAGTAATGTAATTTTTATTTAAAATATCATAATTAGAGAAATCGGTGTATAAATGCATCGAATTATATGGCTTCCTCGTGTATGCAGTTATATGTTCTATATTGTCAGCTAGAAACGTTTCATATTTGGCGTATTCTAATTTTGGATCGTAGAGAACTCTAAAAACGGGTTTTCCACTAATCAGACGTACGTAACGAATAAGGTCTGGAGGACAGTAATAGCCTTTGTTTTCAGTATGGTAGCGGGGCATGAAATCATCTACTTGAAATACTCCTTCTTGTGAGATGAATATAGTTCTAAGTATATTGGTATTTTTTATATATTTCTGTTCGACACTAATTAAATTAGAGACTTCGAATGACATATATCCACCTTTCCTTTCATCTAATAATTTAGCGAATACAGAAGATGAGTCGAATCGAGGAAGACAGCACCAATCTATGCTACCATATTTTGATATCATCGCAGCGGATGTACAATTGCCTATAATGCCATAATTAAGGTTATCCATATAATTTTTCTTTTGTGTAAATATACATTTTCTAGATTATTTTACAAATCTTATTAAACTTTTGTTTTATATTTGTCGCTATATATAAATTGAAATGATTTACCTTTTACTACAACATCCTGGCCATAATAGAGTTTATTATAATGCTTCTGATAAATTAGCATTATCTGAGCTAAACATAGCTTGTTTTAATATGGATTGTGAGTGTGAAAATGTCTCGATTATAGAGATAGCAGGAGTTCGTTATTTGTCTTTCGAGACTGAATCTGAACTTTCTTTACATGATTTACAGATGCTTTCCAGACTTTCCTTTATTTTCGCTTTTTATAGAGCTGAAAAAAATAAAGAAGATTTCGTTCTTTATCCTATACAAAAGCATGAGCTTAATTTTATAGATGATAAAATTAGTACTATGTTAAAATATAGAGGCAAAACGAATGAATTGTTTACTCGTTTAATGATTAATATAGCTATGCTATCTAGTGATTTTTCCTACGGAGATAAAATAAAATTGATAGATCCAATAGCTGGTAGAGGTACTACTTTATATGAAGGTTTGGTTTATGGAATGGATGTGTGTGGAGTGGAGTTGGAAAAATCTTCTGTAGATGAATCTGTAAATTTCTTTAAGAAATTTTTACAAGAAGATCGTATAAAATTCTCATTTCAAAAGCGAAGAATAGCTGGAGCGAATAAAGCAGAGGCTATATTTTCCGAAGAGTTTTCCTATATGCTGCGGAACAGCGACATTGCCATAAATAAAAGTTTTAATATGGTCTGTGGCAATACTCTTGATTTGCGGAAGTATTTCAAAGCAGAGAGTTTCGAAATTATGGTTGGTGATTTGCCTTACGGCGTAGTACACGGCAATGTTTCGAGTATGCGGGGCAATGGTGCATCTGGAAAAGGTAGAAAGCTTAAGAAGGGGGGTCCTACAAGAAATCCTGTGGAGCTGCTTGAGAGTGCTTTGCCAGCTTGGTATAAAGTTCTAAAGAGGGGTGGTGTGGCTGTCATAGCCTGGAATTCTTTTCTTATTCAAAGAAATGAGTTAGCTAAATATTTCGAGGCGGTTGGTTTTTCGGTTTTAAGCGGAGAGTTTTATGATGAATTTGAGCATAAGGTAGATAGGGCTATTAAAAGAGATATTCTAGTGGCTAAAAAAGTTTAATATATTATGGAAAAAAAACATCCTTTGGAACAGTTTAAGTTTTGTCCAAAATGTGGCTCAGCTAACTTTTTGATTAATAATTTCAAATCAAAGAAATGTGCAGATTGTGGTTTTGTGTATTATTTTAATCCTTCTGCAGCTGTGGCTTGTTTTCTTAAAAATGCAAATGGTGATTTATTATTAGCTGTGAGAGCTAATGAACCGGCTAAGGGGAGTTATGATTTGCCTGGTGGTTTCGTGGATATGGAAGAAACAGGAGAGGAGGCTATAGTAAGAGAG
>Ga0172378_10005498_pt1 | contig 11839 bp, 11 predicted proteins | sample GrowelOW332metaG_FD_119755 | JGI IMG/M metagenome (GOLD analysis project Ga0172378, IMG submission 119755) | Groundwater microbial communities from an aquifer near a municipal landfill in Southern Ontario, Canada - Pumphouse #3_1 metaG | ecosystem: Environmental > Aquatic > Deep subsurface >... | reverse complement strand
TTTCCAAAAAGCATAATATCCTTGAAAGAAACTATTTTTCTTTTCTAATTATTGAAGTAACTTCGCCTTCTAAGTCATAGACCAAAGCATTGACGACTTTAGCCATGACTAAATCGCCGGGAACTAAAGGGACCTTGCTGTAAAGCTTCATCTTCCCATCGATGTCATCAGGAGCATAAATGTTATTAATGCAGTCATAAGTGAAATCATCAGGATTGTAGTTAGTAATTAAGCATTTGTATTCTTTTCCGATTCTGGCCTTGTTGAGTTCATAAGAGATTTTCTTTTGTTCCTTCATGATGGCATTATATCTTTGACGTTTGACTTCTTCTGGTACTTGATCCTTAAAGGAAAAACCGGGAGTTCCTTCTTCAGGGCAGTAGGTAAAGCAGCCAAGATGATCGAATCTAACTTCTTTTATCTTATTCAGAGTCTCATTGAAGTCAGCCTCAGTTTCGCCAGGGAAGCCAACCATAATAGTGGTTCTTAGAATACTGTCCTTGACTTTGCTTCTAAACTTACTGAGGAGATTGATAATATCAGCCGAGGTACCTCTTCTTCCCATTCTTTTCAAGACATGGTCAGAGAAATGCTGAACTGGTAAGTCAAAATAAGGTGTGATGTTATTGTTGTTGGCATATAAGTCAATTAGTTCATCACTGACTTCATCGGGATAAAGATACATTAATTTAACAAAATCGAAATCCGGATGCTTAACAATCTCTTTGACAAGATCTATTAGGGTATGTCCGATATCTTTTCCGTACATACTGGTATCCTGAGAGATAACAGTTAAAGATCTGACTCCAGCTGAATCCAAAATGCTAAGTTCATCCTTCAGGGTATCAAAGTCGACCGATTTAAAGCGTCCTCTAATATGGGGAATAGCACAGAAATTGCAGAAATTGTCGCAGCCATCGGAGATTCTTAGATAAGCTTCTCTTTTAGGGGAGATAAACAAACGCTTTTTAGGATCGATCTGTCCTTGAAGTTTTCGGTCTTTGATGAGAGTCTGGAACTTTTCACCGAATTTTGGATAATCCTCTAAAGGAATCCAAAGAGCAACTTCGGGGATTTCCTTCTTCAGTTCTTCTAAGTATCTTGTAGCTAAACAGCCAGTAACGACAACTGGTTTTTTATACTTGAGCATATCAAGAATACTATCGATTGATTCTCTTTTGGCAGCATCAATAAAGCCGCATGTATTTACTAAAATGATATCAGCTAAACTTGGGTCTGAGACCGTTTCAAATCCATTAGCTTTTAAGTAAGCTAAAATCTCCTCTAAGTCGACCTGGTTCTTGGCACAGCCAAGAGATACAATCCCAATATTCATGAATGACTCCTAATAAATTTCAATCAAAAACTTCTATATTGTAATTAATATAAATATTTATATCAACTAAAGGCAAGACCAAAAATTATTTGGTTTTGTACTCTTTGCAGACATACCTTCCGTTGTTTTCAGTCTGTCCTTTGATGTTGATAGCTTCTTTAGGGCAATGCTGAATACAGCTGAAACAATAAATGCAATTTGAACCAATGACAGGATGATTGTCCTTCATAACGATATTATTGACTGGGCATAACAGTTCACACTGGGTACAGCCAATGCAGTTTTCGGAGATGGTGAACACTTTGTTTTTTAGAAGATATTTATTGAACTGTTTATTGATAAAACCAGATTTAAGAGAAGCAAGAGAAGTCTTCTCCTTAGTTCTAATGAATTGATGTTTGCTAATTTGATAACGTAAGTCTTCTAAGACTGGCATTAAGTTTTCAAAAATATATTTGATTTCTTCAGAAGTGGCCATTTTATCGGAATAAACATAGTTATCCGGCATCAGCAATCCTTCAAATCCTTTAAAAACCATGCCTTTAGATTGAACAATCTTCTTTAAGTATTTTCCGGCTTTCCCGCTATCCTGACCCATAGTCGCTACACAATAAACTTCATTTGATCCTAATAAGTTAGAATGAGAAATCAGGTCTTCAATTATTTTAGGATATCTCCAGCAATAAATTGGAGACACAAAAATAAAAGGCTTGATACTTGTAAAATCGAGCTTTTGATTATATTTAATAACTTCATTAAGAGAAACTATCTCATCATCGAGTTTATCAGAAAGATAGTTAGCTACATATTTGCTGTTTCCCGTACCACTGAAGTATAGAATCATGACATTTCCTCACTGCATTTATTTTACCATATTGAAAAATGCAACTTCTATAAAGCCCTTACATTTTTTGATAATTTAAATAAGCCAAGTAACTTAGTACTAATTGTTAAAAAACTAAAAGAATTAAAAGCTAGTTTAATTATAAGAGAAAGATAGAATGGCTTTATTAAAAACTTTATATTTAAGGGTAAAGAAGAATAATTATTAAAATTGTCACCAAAAAATTCAGGTTGATTGAAACAAAAAGCTGAAGAGAATAAATACCTGTATCAAAGAATGGAGATTATTCACAAAACAAAAAGGGGCCCTTTGATAAGGACCCCTTTAATTTACATGTCTTTGTCAAACAGTGAAAATGCGTGTGTTTCTTAGTTTAAACAGTGAAAATGCCACGCATAAGCGTTTAGGTGCTGTTGGGTGCGTTTAGAGGTGCGCTTATTTTGCTCGAGATTTTGAAAAATAGAATTTCGAGGACTCAAAATACACTTCTATTATTCCGTATAAACTACCATCGCTTAAATTACGATGTTTGGCTTACCGCTGTAGTCAGGCCTGACTAAGTGAACTTTGATTATTTCACTTTCAAATATCACATTGCTCTTGGCGTCAAATTGAATAACCTTGACTCCATAAGAGCCAAAAGCGAGATTATCAAAAGAACAGTAGTAATTTCCGTCTTCAACTTTCTTCTTGGAGATCAAATTGAAATTAGCCTGATCGCCTATGTAAAGTTCAACCTTTGTAAAACCATAATCATCAGATGCCTCTTGGAAATAGACGTTGATGAGCGATTCACCGGTTGAGACTTTAATATTAGCCTTTTTAAGCATTACTTCTTTAACATCAACTACTGGCTTTTCAACGAGAATTGTCTCAATCTCCCAAGTCAAATCATCGGCCATGTTCATATAGAAATGAACAACGGCATTCACTATTGGGTTGTCATAAGTGAAATCGATCGGAGCGACTTGAACGTTCATGAAGATTGACGTTACAAACTTGACGCTCTTTTTGGTTCCATCCTTGAAGGTTACATCTATTGAATCGACTCCAAAAAATAAGAAAACAAGACAGCCTTTAGTCACGTCAAGTGATGGCTGATTAATGGTGAATTTGTCTTTTTCCTCGTCAATTTTAGCGTAGGTGCCACCTTTAATGAATTTCCAAAACTTCCCCATGCCGGACAAGTTTCCAATATCGATTTTGATTTTTTCTCTTTCGTATGGTCCTTTGTCTAACAGGTTGTCGAAGCAGTAACTCAAATTCTCGGGAAGAACAGCTACACCGTAACTACCAAGCAATTCTCTTTGTTCATTGTTCATATTTTTATTTCTCCTTCTTTAGTAGAACTTCTATTTGGTTCTTAAGCAATTGAGTAGAAACGACATCATCTTCGTCGTGCCTCGACTCGTAATCGTCGCCCGGGTTCTCAACCCAGCGGTGATGCAACATAGCACCAGCGTCTAGGAGGATCTTTTGTATTTCGTATCTGTCAGGATGCTTACTAACGATCTCTTCCAAAACTGAATCTATCTCGGATTTATCGCCCTTGACCGCCTCTGCGAAGAAGCGAGGATCGGAATTATCAAGAATGGAATCAAAATAGACAACGTACTTCTTTTCGATGAATTCAGCGACGCTCTTGCAATCCCCGACAGGGCGCTTGTTCCAGCTATGCATCAACTTCCTGTCTATGAAATAGGAATAGTTTTTCGTGCTCCCTTCTTTAAAAATCGCCTTCAAAGTGTCGTTGTCGTATATGGTATTTTTCCCAAAGCTAACTTCGTGAAGAACTATAGCATCAAACGAGGTTTTTAATTTATCTTCATCCCTTGTTCTAAGGGCATCCACAATGTTTCTGCAATATTTCATGCCGAACTGAAGAACGCTCCTATAATCTTTCTTTAAATATGCGGAGTAGGCCTTTTCGAATTCTGACGCTGGGTATTCGTGGATAATTGAATTATAGAAATCGAAATCGTCCAGCTTAATCAAAGCGTCGATATCAACAATCCCGTCGAATATGACGAGAGCTTTATTGACATCGTCTTTCTTTGCACTTCCGGAGGCTTTGATCTCCTCCACTCCAAGAGTGTGTTCATCGAAAATAGGAGCATGGATCTCCTTGTTGATTGAATTCATCTTTTTGGCCATTTCTATTTTTTTGTCGCCAACTGCCGATTCGATAGTCTTAACGTCCACCGCAATCACAGGGATTGGGTGGTTTCCCTCATTCATTCCACGAAGATTACAGGCTTGCTTATATGAATAAACGAAGCCGAATCCTCGATCGGTTTTCTTCCTGTACTCTTCGTACTTGCCGATTCCCAGTTTGTTTAGTCCTTCGATGTAATCAAGGAAGGCATTAATTTGGTCATCATCTCCGTTACTGACAAGCCATGATAGGACTTTTCCGTAGATCAACTGCCAATCTAATGGCGCAACCCATGGATTCTTATCGAGCGGGACGATTATGGATTCCCTAGTTTCTTTTGAAACCCTCTTGTCGGTAAGCAACGCTTTGATGATTTTGTCCGTATAGTGCTCAGAGCTTAGATTTTCTATTCCCTTGATTCCATGCGCTTGCAATGAGTACTCTTTCCCGATTTGGTCGAGCGCATTTGAAATGATGGCCATGTAGATAAACTCATCAATGTCATAATCTTGCACACCACCACGGTTGCCTATCAATTCTTGCCCTCCAAAGGCTTTGAATATCTTGCATGACTCATATTGATAGACATACTGCAACAAGCATTTGTTGTTTTCATCTGTACGGCCAGAACCTTTGAACTCCTTTGCCATCTCTACGTCGTCTTTCTTCGCACAAAGTTCCATTCGTGAAATTGTGACGATCTTTTCTTCCTGTTCTTTGCCGGTAAGCAAGTAATCGGTAGTCACGCCGAAGATTTCGGCCAATTCTGGCAATAAAGAGATATCAGGATTACCGTCGCCGGACTCCCATTTGCTCACGGCCTTGTCGGTTATATTCAGCTTGGAGGCAAGATCTGCTTGTGTCAGTCCCTTTTCCTTCCTTAGTCTTTGAATACGCGTATTAAGCGTATCCTTCTTCTTAAAAAATATGACCATGATTTTTTGCTCCTTTTCGCACGTATATTCTAAACTAAAAGTAGAATTTTACCTACCTACTCTTCTTCAAGTTGACAAATTTTGTTTATTAAATTTTATCACAGGATATCTACTATTAGTAGAGTTTTATCGCTTTATGGTCTGCATAAAAAAAGACCTCTCTATTGGATTTTTTATCCAAAGAGAGGCTTATTTACTTGTTTTTTAGAAGGTTGATGGTCGACTCTATCTGAGTGGTCAGCCACGATTCCAAATCGCCAAAATTTGTCGTTATGTACTCTTTGACCTCTGTGGAGAGCTCGCTCAAGACGAGGTCCTTTGCCTTCGTGAGGGCCGTGGCTTGCGCTACGGCGTCGAAGGAGCCGGCCTTCTTCAATGAGTCGACGTAGGTCTGGAAGACGCAACGTACCGCGTTTGTGACGATATTGGTCGCATCCCCTAGGAACTTGGCGGACTGCTTGTCCCCGATCTTCTTGTTGATGAGCTTTATGAGCTGGGCCCCGGCGATCGATATAAGTGGCAAAACCATCGCTGTCACGACCACCGAGATGATGTTGATTAGGATGTCATTCATTTTTTGTTTCCTCCTGAATGGATAGACTTGTTTTTGACGTGGTTGTCGAGCTCGCTCTCGACCTTGACGATCCTCTCCTTGAGGGAGGAGTTTTCTTCCTGAAGCCTGTCGATCGACTTCTCGATTCGGTCTATGGAGGACTTGATGTAGCCGATGTCGGATATGAGGACTCCCTCGTTCTTACCCTCGGCCTTGTTCTCGGTCTTGTTGCCTCGTTTGAAGGCAAGGTAGGCGAACAGGATGGACGATACCGTCCCGGCCACCGAGATGATGGTCAACACGATTTCCGTCGAGCTCATGAGCCTTTCCCTCCCGCGATGTACTCGCCAAAGGAGTCCAAGATTGACTGGAAGACGGAGAGCACGCTTTCGTCCATGCTCCTGTAATTCGCCTTGAAGTCGTTTATCTTGGCAACCGTCGCCTTGCTGAGGTCGCCTCCGAACACGCCTTTTTTGGCGTAGTTGTCTAGGTATCCCCTGATCTGGTAGAGATGGTACAGGTTCTTGTTCATTGCCTTGAATTCGACGTAGCGGGAGAAATAATCGATGCACCTCTTGAGGTATTCCTTTAGATGGCTGGCCCAGTCGATCTGGATGATCTTCTTGAACTCATCCTCGAATCCGGGGTCGATGACCTCGATATTGTCTAGGGCATGGAACGTGTCGATGTTGTAGATCACGAAGTAGTCCGGAAGCTCGTCGCTGAAGTCGAGCCTCTTCTTGTAGTCCTCTAGGCCGTAGAGGAAGATGTCCTCCCCTTCGTCGTGGATTACGTTCGGCCCGTGGTAGTCCGCCAAGATCATGACGTGATCGTGGTCGCTGTCACCTCCGGAGAAGCCGAAAGCGTCCGACCCGGCCTTGTACTTGGCCAGAATTTTATGGTTCAAGAATTCCATCATTTTGTGCCTCCGTGGTTGAACAGGTAGATGTAGTAGATCTTGTGGCTGGAATCGGCGAGGGTTATGCAGAGCCTGCCGTCGCTCAGCCACTCGGCGAAAAGCATGTAGATCGTCCCGAGGATCGAGTAAGACGCGGAGAATGACGACCCCTGAAGAAGGCCCGGACCGGGTATGTAGCACACCGAGTCTAGGAACTTGATCGCGATGTCGCATTTCTGCACGTAGCTCTTGCTACAGGTTATGTATCGGTACTTACCGCTTACGGTTATATAGGCCGTGTTGATGCCGGAGTACCCGTACTTTTCTTCCACCTCGCTCTTGAAGACCGAAATAGCCTGATCGGCCAGCTGGTTGGAAGGCACGATGAGGTTCGGCGAATAGCTGGTGTCGAGGGTGACGGAAGATGTCGTCTTGCTGTATTTGCAGAGGGCGAACTGGTAGGTCTTGCCTCCGTTCAGGAGGTTTTCCTGAACGAGGGTGACCGACGTGGACGACTCGAGCCTCTGCAACGTAGCCGTGTTGGCGGAGAGGTCCACGGTAACCGCGACCGCTCCGTTCTTGACTGAGTCCAAGGCGACGTAGACTTGGCTACCGGCCTCGACGAATATCCTTCTTCCGTAGATCTGAACGTACCCGCTCTGGAACGTTATGTAGTTGTTCGACACGCTCACGGCGCATTGCCCGCCCAGCCCTTTGATGACCCCTGCCGGGACGAGCCCGACTAGGTGATGGTTCAATGAGGCGTCCTGATCAGCGGAAACGCTGGAGCCGTCGAATGTGATTTTTATTAAGCCCATGGCTTTACCTCCTTTGGAGTAGCTTTATCTTGTCAGTCAGCTTCACTCGGTATTCGCCGAGCACCACCGAGCATGAAGAGAAGCCGTTTTTGAATGAAAGCTGGGTGACCATCGTCTCGTAGGTTTTCGCGTCACCCACGAATTCGACGAAGTCGCCTAGATTGAAGTTGCCGAAAGGGACGATTATCCCGTTGTCACGTATAATTTATAAGGCACTAATTCATTTGATAAAGTAAATATGGCTTTTCGATACGATGACTGATTCTCGGTCAGCGGTTTTCTGGCGTTCATCTTAGGAGGAAGCATGAAAACAATAAACAAAAACAACACCGATTTTGACAATCAAAATCCTTTTAGCATGGAAGCAAACGCCAAATACGATCCCGTTCTCGAGGCGAGGTATTCCCGCCTTTTATTATGCCTAGATTATCTGAGGTCGGAGGGAATCGTCACAAGCGAGGAATGGTACGCCACTATTCTTTCTTTAAGAAAGAAACTAGGACTCCCCATTGGTATTTTCAATGTCAAGAATTGACTTGCTATAGATGGGTTCAAGAGTGATGTATCTATGTAAAGGAGGCCGTGAAATGGAAATGGAAAAAAGAAAGGTTGTGATCATCCCGAAAATAGAAAAGCCCGCCTTGGATGAGGCCACCGGGATATTGAAGAAAAAGCGAGTCTGCGCATACGCGAGGGTGTCCACCGACCTCGAGGATCAGAAGAACAGCTTTGAAGCGCAGAAAGACGAATACACAACGAGGATATTGAAAAATTCCGACTGGGAATTCGTGAAAATGTATTCAGATGAGGGATTGTCCGGAACCTCAGTGAAGAAGCGAAAAGGCTTCAAGGAGATGATCGATGACGCAATTGATGACAAAATCGATCTAATCCTCACAAAATCGATATCGCGTTTCGCGAGAAACACCGTCGATTTCCTCAGCATCGTCAGACAGCTCAGGCAAAAAGGCGTCGAGATATTCTTTGAGAAAGAAGCGATATCGTCACTCGACGACAGATGCGAAATGATGCTCACTATGTACGCTTCCTTCGCACAGGAAGAATCGCATTCGATTAGCGAAAACGTCAAATGGGGAGTGAGAAAGAGAATGGCCAAGGGAACGAGGAAAATAAACGCCAAGCATCTCCTCGGATACGATCTGGACAGCCAGGGGAAACTGGTCATCAACGAAAAAGAAGCAAAGCCGATCAGAAAGATTTTCAATCTTTATATAGGCGGAAAATCCTATAGGGAGATTTGCACCGAAATGGAAAACGAAAACGTAGTAACCAAGACCGGAAAGGTAAGATGGACCGTCAACAACATCTATTCAATCCTGTCCAACGAGAAGTATTGCGGTGACGTGCTTCAGCAAAAAACCTATGTCAGGGATTTCCTCTCTCACGAGGCATTTAAGAACAACGGCGAGGTCCAGCAATACCTCATCGTCAAGAACCACGAAGGAATCGTCTCGAAGGAAACCTTCGCCTATGCTCAAAACCTAAAGCAATATCGCAGAGACAACTTCGACAACAGAAGCTCAAGGACCAACATAGGCCCGGTTGCGAATCTCATAGTCTGCGAGGATTGCCTCAGGGTCCTAAAGAAAATCACCAGTCATCCCGGAACCCCATACGCAAAGAAAGTCCTGACATGCAAAGCGGAGCTCAAGAATAGGATGGGACATAAGGAATGCAGTATGAAAAACACCGTCCCCTACGACTTAACCGTGATGGCGGTAAATGAGATCCTCAAGAAGTTCATAAACAAAAAAGACTTCGAACTGCTCGAGAAAGAGATAATCAACGCGAAGGCGCAGACAGCCTTCTTCGAGAAGAAAGAAGCCTTTAAAAAGGACATAGCCGTAAAGGAAGCCGAGGTCAAAGACCTTGTAAAGAAGCAAATCGAGGGGACCCTTGACTCAAGCGTTTATGTGGAAAAGTACAAGGAACTCCAAAAAGAAATCGTCGAACTAAAGGATCGATTAGAGAAAGCCGAAGCTGACGAGTTCGAGAAACAGGAACTGACCGTGATTAAGAAGAAAATAACCGAATACTTGGAAAGCTCGGATGAACTTACGCCCGGAATCGTCGGAAAGTTCATATTCAAAGGAATAAGAAGATATGACAATTCGATCCGATTCATCCTAAAAAGCCATACCACCACCGACGATTGGTTCGATTCCAACATCGAAGGCATCTTAAAAATGACGCCTTGGTTGAAAGGAAAGGTCAGCAAAGATGGCGAAACGTTGGAATACGACGTCGTCAGATTGGAGGATTTCAAATGCTGAACGTAAAATCGCTCCACCTCTACGACGGAAGCAGAAAACTCAACGTTTGTGCCTATGCAAGAATATCGAGGGACAAGGAGGTCTTGGAAACAAGCCTCGACGAGCAGATTGATTTCTATACCGGGATCATCTTCTCCAACAGGAAATGGAACTTCGCCGGCATCTACGCAGACGACGGAATTTCCGGGACCTCTCTAAATGGAAGAGAGCAATTCCTGACGATGATCGAGAAAGCCAAAGCCGGCGACATAGATATCATCCTAGTAAAATCAATATCCCGCTTTGCAAGAAACGTCATAGATCTCCTTACGGTAATCCACGAGTTCAGGAATAAGGGAGTCGAGGTTCTCTTCGAACGCGAAGGCATATCTTCCTTAGACGTAAAATGCGATACCTACCTCACAATGTATTCAAAGTTTGCCGAGGAAGAGGCGATTTCAATGAGCAAGAACGTCAGCTGGAAGAACGAAAAGGACTTCAGGGACGGAAGATACAGAATCAATGCGAGCCAGACATTGGGCTTCAAATACGACGAGAACCGCAAAGTAGTAATCGACAAAGAAAACGCCGAATGGGTGAGAGTCATATTCGAAAAGTACACCGAAGGGATAACTCCGGCAGAGATTTGCGAATTCCTTGAGGAAAACCATGTGAAGACCGGTTGCGGTAATAAGAAATGGTCAAGCGCCTCAGTGCGTTGCATTCTCAGGAACGAGAAATACGTAGGCGATGCCCTTATGCAGAAATACTATATTGAAAGTCCGCTCACCCACAAAAAGTTGAAAAACAGAGGCGAAAAAGAGATGTACATCGTCCGCGATGGCCACGAAGCCATAGTAGAACGAGCCGTCTGGAATAAGGCTCAGGAGATTTTGAATAACAACGCTAAAAAATTCAAGCTCGAGCCAAAGAACACGCATGAGCGAACAACCGCATATACGCACTTCGGCTATTGCCCCTACTGCCATTCGAATTACATGCTCAAATGGAATAGGCAGACCAAGATGCTCTATTGCGGTTCGAACAAATCAAGAAGGCTTTGTAGCAAAAGCGAATCGGTGTTCGTCGACGATTTGGATTTGATCATACCCATGCAAGCAAAGATTTTGAAAGACAATGAATACCTTTTGAAAACGGCCCTTGTCGAGGCTTTCCAAGACAATCGAATAGATGAGCAAAAAGACAGATTGGAAGCCTTAGCGCGCGAAACGAAGGCCTTACGCGAAAAGCTGTCAAAGGTCTCAAGGATCAAAGATGAATCAATAAATATCCTGAAGGAAGAGATAAGAAAACAGATATCGGAAAAAGGAATGGAAAGAATGAAGATCGAAAACGACATGCTTACCTCGGTCAACCCTGAGGCAAGGGCAAGATCGGTGATTGCAGAACTCCGCAGGTTTCCTAATGCCAAAAGCATAGGGAATCTGGACTTCCGTAGCCTATTTAAAAAAGTGGTTATATGCTCAAGGGATAAATTGGTATTCATCTTGGGAAGCGACGACATGACGAAATTGCCAAAAAAGATGGTCCCCACCTTCACCGGAAGCTATAAATACAAGATCAGGAAGACCTCATACGTCTGCCTCTTCGGCATTTACATCAACCGCTAGAACGCAAAAAACGCCTAAACTCGATTGGGAATCTAGGTGTTTTATTTTGCTTGTTTTGCTTCGCGGTTAATCAGGTTCGAACCCCGCAACACTTACCGGTTATGCAAACTTAAAAAATTTTCTAATGGTTGGGTTTCGACCCAAAATAACTGAGAATTGTATGGTTTTTTGCTTTTGCTCATATCTGCTCGTAAGCGCATATTGAATACGTTAGCATGCACTTACAAGGCATTAAAAAAGCGACAACCTTACGTATTGTCGCTGTTTTAGTCTAATGGTCGGGACAATGGGGTTTGAACCCATGACCTCTTGCTCCCAAAGCAAGCGCGCTACCAAGCTGCGCAATATCCCGAAATAGCTTAACTATCTTACTTTTAATCAAGAAATTAGTCAAGA
>Ga0172378_10005496_pt1 | contig 11841 bp, 12 predicted proteins | sample GrowelOW332metaG_FD_119755 | JGI IMG/M metagenome (GOLD analysis project Ga0172378, IMG submission 119755) | Groundwater microbial communities from an aquifer near a municipal landfill in Southern Ontario, Canada - Pumphouse #3_1 metaG | ecosystem: Environmental > Aquatic > Deep subsurface >... | reverse complement strand
TTTCGGACAGGGGTTCGACTCCCCTCATCTCCACCAACCAAAACCGGAATTTTCAAATTAATTTTAATAGAAAAAGCTATGGTCCATATGCCTTTGTGGCGATGGCACCATAGCTTTTTTATTTTGCATTTTTAAAATAATAATTTGACAATCTAATTTAGCGGGTATGTAATAAAAGCATGCAAAAAATAATGACGTAAAATATGTCCTTATAAATAAAGGGGGCTTTTATTATGATTATTGCACATGGGAAAATCGAAAGGGAATTGCGAACAGGTTTTGCACCAAAGTATAAGCGTTTTTCTGGTTTTATTGATTCAGGTGTTTTATGGGATAACGTAGTTACTACGGTTAATAATCCTCGTCTAATGGAAAATATTAAATTTTGCAATGATGTTATGAAAATACCTCCAGCCAAGCCTTTTCTGTTAGCAAACAAATTAGAAAATTATCCCATGACTAAAGAAGATAACCAGGCATTTGGCGCTATATTCGGTTTATATTTAAAGATATATTTGGATATAAAAATCAAGAAAGTATGTCGTGTAGAATTAATACAATTAAAACTGCAAGCCGTTTTTTTGATGAACCTATTGATAACAAAATAGAATTTGAGGAGGTATAGCGTATGTTGTTTTCAGTAGATAGCGGCAAGTATGTGGGAAAAATGCCACACAAATCAGAATTTGAATTTTGGATGGGAAAGTTAAACCATAATGATTACGAAAAAATTGTCGCTGATTTAACCGAAAAGATTGGTAAAAATGATGTAAATACTTCTAGTTGGATTCCAGGAAGTAAATGGGAAGGAACAGTATACGAACCAATTTATCATGCATGCGCAGATAATAAAGAAGAATCTGGAAAATTTTTTGGGCTGATTCTATTTAATTTATTAATGAATATCAAAGATACTGTTTGGGGATTTGGAAAATATGAAAAGAATGGAGTGCCCATTAGAGGGACTACTTATTTTATATTATCTAATCCTCCTGAAAAAAGATAAAGATGCAATTTTGACATATAGCCATGATTCTAGCATTTTGGTACTAGAATCATGGCTATATGTTTTTGGAAAATTGCTTACCGTAATTGCTCTGGTTTCAGACATATATTATTTTAAGATAGCGGTAATAAGAGCAAATTTATTAGCAGGATAAATTATTTGAATGGCGAATTGTACATTTGTATATTAGTTTGAACAGATGTTCTAATTGGGAAGAAGTATTGCATGTGGCTGGATCACCATTTGATACTATGGGGGCGAAGGCTGAAGGATTGGAATGTGCCTGGTCGAATAGGTTTTATGATTTTCTGATTGATCCTAAATACAAACCGGATTACGAGTTTAATGATTTGCAAGAGTTGCTAACGTTATTGCCGAGCAAGATTTAGTGGAAATTATTGAAGAATTAATTATGAAAGAATTAGTTGAAGAGAACAGGGGGGCTAAATACAACTCAAAAAATGCGAGAACATAAAAATGAGAAAGCAATGGAAAATTAAGAAAATATAGGAGGAATAATATGATAAGCTATGAAGAATACTTGGAATTAGTTCAAAACAGAAGAAGTATGAGGGCATTCACAGATAGGGCAATAACTAATGAACAAATTGAAAAAATGATAACTGCTGCAAGCTAAGCGCCTTCAGGAATGAACTATCAACCCTGGGAGTTTATAGTTGTAAGAGATAAAGAGGTAATGAAAAAACTTGTACACGTGTCTTTTGGAAACATTAAAATGCCTGAATTAGAGAATAGAGAAATTGTTGAACGAGCAAAAACTCATGAAGATTATAAATTTGTAGATTAGCATGGAACTTATAGTTGGAAAAGTTGGCAGTATTTAAACAGTTAAATCTTACGTTCTAGATATGAACGAGGATTATCACAGGTTAAAGTTAAGATTAGAGAAAAACCGGGATTCAAAAATTGGTGTGCGTTAATGGTTGCTTTTTTATTAACTTTCATAAAAATATGGGCAGGATTAAGAATAATTAGGAGGGTTAATTATGGAATGGAAATATGAAGATGGACGCATCTACAGCGTAAATGAAAATCATGAATTGATGGCGGAAACGACCTTTGTTGTTAAAGAAAACAAGGAAGTTGATATTGATCATACTTATGTTAATGATATTTTAAGAGGGCAGGGCATTGCCGGAAAAATGATGGAGGTTGTTGCCGATTATTTAAGGAAGAATGGGCTGAAGGCAACGGCTACATGCTCCTATGCTTTCGCATGGTTGAAAAAGAATAATAAATCTAATGCAGATATCATATCTAAAAATTTTGAGAGTGTAACCATTGCCTGTAAAATAGACGGAAAACATTAAAAATTTCTTTCATAGATTTTGTATCTTGGCAGTTATTATTGGGTTTGTGCAGGATCAGGGGATAATAAATAAAATAAAGAAAAGGAATAATTTATGAACATTGCTGATGGGAATGTTCGTTGCCAGGGGAATAGAACCTTCGGAAATCGAAGTTGAAAACAAAATAACGGACGCATCTGTGACGGGTAGAGGCTATGCAGTGGTTGGAGGTGTCGCCCACGCGGTGGTGGAAAGAATTCACGAGCTGAAGCCTGACCTAGAGGTTAAGACTGAATGTGGGGATGGACTTGCTGAATGCGTTAAAATGATGAAACTTGCGAAAGCATCGCCTTTCCTGTCACCGGCTGACAATAATAATATTTGCCGTAATAAAAGCTAAGATGTTCAACAAAAACAGGGGTAAGGAGGACAGTTTGTCCTCCTTACCCCAATATTTATTATAGAACCTCTTTTTAACTATCTTAACCTAAATATTTGTTTTTCAGACCGGTCTGTACGAGGAAGACTTTTACTCTTTTCACATCAGTTTCGGTAGCCCCGGGAACATGAGGCAGCTTATAGGGGATTTTCAGGGCTTCCCATTTTGTGATGCCCATGGTGTGGTAAGGCAAAAGGTCAAGCTGTACTGACGTTGGTAGTTGCTTGATAAGGTCGGACAATTGCTTTAGATCGCTGTCAGAGTCATTGATGCCGGGTATGATGACGTACCGTAATGTCATAGGGCACTTGCCGGCGGCATGAATCAGATTTGCTATGATTAGCTCATTGCCTTTCCCGGTCAGTTGCCGGTGTACCTTATTGTCCGCAGCTTTTAAGGAGAAAAGAAGGCCATCTGTGAGGGGGAGAACCTTTTCAAGGGCGTCAGGACGAGCAAAACCGCTAGTATCGAGGACGGTATGAATGCCTTGCACATGACATTTTTTGAAGAGAGCAGCCACAAAATCAGGCTGCAGGAGGGGTTCGCCACCACTGACCGTTATGCCACCGCCGGAGCTGTCATAGAAGGAACGGTATTCTTCTATTTCTTTTATAACTTCTGTAACAGTAATCGTTTTGCCGCTCATAACCCAGGTGTCCGGGTTATGGCAGAAACTGCAGGCTAATTTACAACCGGCTAAAAAAAGAACATAGCGAATGCCAGGGCCATCAACGGTGCCGAAGGTATTAATTGAATGGTATTGTGCCTGCATATGCTTACACCGTTTGATAGAAGGTCCGGCTCAGAACTTCTTTTTGATGACTGGGGCTAAGTTTAACGAAGTTGACTGCATAGCCTGAAACACGAATTGTCAACTGCGGATATATTTCAGGGTGCGCCATGGCATCAATTAGTACTTCACGATTAAATACATTTATGTTGATATGGTGTCCCTTACGCAACACATAGCTGTCAAGAATGGCGACAAGATTTTTGCCACGGCTTGCGGCTGTTTTACCAAGTGCGCCGGGGACTATAGAGAAAGTGTAGGATATTCCATCACGACAGTCGTCATAAGAAAGGTTGGTAATCGAGGCGATGGCGGCAAGTGCACCTTTTTGGTCGCGGCCATGCATAGGGTTAGCTCCCGGAGCAAAGGGTTCTCCTTCTTTTCTGCCGTCGGGGGTTGCACCGGTTTTTTTGCCGTACATAACATTGGAAGTAATTGTGAGGATCGACAGGGTATGGATTGCCTGACGATAAGTAACATGTTTACGCAGGTTGGTGATAAATTCATGGGTGAGATCGTGGGCGATAGTGTCAACTCGCTCATCATTATTACCGAAGCAAGGGAATTCTCCCTCAGTGATGAAATCGATAGCAATACCGTCTTCATTACGAATTGCTTTTACACGCCCGTAACGAATGGCGCTCAATGAATCTGCGGCAACCGAGAGACCGGCAACACCAAAAGCCATAAGTCGTTCTACTTCGCTGTCGTGTAAGGCCATTTGGGAGGATTCATATGCGTAGGTGTCATGCATACGGTGGATAATATTCATTGTATTTACGTAGAGCTCAGCAAGCCAGTCGAGAACTTTGCTATAGTTGCAGCGAACTTCGTCGTAGTTCAGGTATTCACCGGTAGGAAGGTCCAGCTTTGGCGCAATCTGAATACCAGCTTTTTCATCACGGCCGCCATTAATAGACATAAGCAGCGCTTTAGCAAGATTAACACGTGCACCGAAGTACTGCATCTGTTTGCCAATGGTCATAGCCGAGACACAGCAAGCTATACCGTAGTCATCACCGAATTCCGGACGCATAAGTTCATCGTTTTCGTATTGGATGGCGCTGGTGTCAATTGATACTTGGGCGCAAAATTCCTTGAAAGGCTGGGGGAGTTTATTTGACCAGAGTACAGTCAGATTCGGTTCAGGTGATGGACCTAAATTATAAAGGGAATGAAGTATGCGGAAGGAATTTTTTGTAACAAGTGTCCGCCCGTCTTTGCCCATTCCGCCGATTGCTTCGGTGACCCAAAGAGGATCACCGGCGAAAAGATCATTGTATTCTGGTGTACGTAGATGGCGGGCCAAGCGTAACTTTATGACGAGTTGATCCATGATTTCTTGGGCTTCTGCCTCAGTAAGGCAGCCTGATTCAAGGTCACGGGTGATATAAATGTCGAGGAAAGTTGAGATGCGACCTAGCGACATGGCGGCGCCGTTTTGTTCTTTAATGGCAGCCAAATAACCAAAATAGAGCCATTGGGCCGCTTCTTTGGCGTTTGCTGCCGGGGCAGAAATATCAAAGCCGTAGGTTGCAGCCATTTTTTTGACATCTTTTAGTGCTTGCAACTGTAGCGCCAGTTCTTCACGCGCGCGGATAACATCGGCAACCATAATTTTATTTTCAAGGGCTTTCTTATCTGCTTCTTTGGCGGCGATTAAGCGGTTCATGCCATAAAGAGCAATGCGGCGATAGTCCCCTATAATGCGGCCGCGGCCGTAGGCGTCGGGGAGTCCGGTTATTATTCCAAGCTTGCGAGCTAGCAGCATTTCGTCAGTGTAGACGTTAAAGACAGCTGTGTTATGGGTCGTTCGATGGTTGTGATAAATATCACTAATCATTGGGTTTAGTTTGTAACCGTAGGCTTCGCAAGCTTGCTCAGCCATACGCACGCCGCTGTTGACGATGACACTTCTTTTAAGAGGTTCGTCTGTTTGCAGGCCTACAATCACTTCGTTGACACAGTCAATATAGCCAGGTTCGTGCGAGGTAATAGTTGAAACTTTGTCCGGGTCCACAGCTAGTACACCGTTATTGGACGTTTCCTTGGCAAGGAGTTCTGTGCACTCTTGCCAAAGGCTCTTAGTTTTGTCTGTAGGACCTTCTAAAAAGTTACTGTTTCCTTCATATGGTAAGTAGTTGGTCTGAATAAAATCTCGTACATTAATTTCGTTCTGCCATTTTCCTTGCTTAAAACCTGTCAAATTTTGCATTATGTTGTACCTCTTTCCAAAGTAGCAGTATGGTTCAAGACGCAAAAAAACCGCCTGAGCATAGTACTGTTGCCCAGGCGGTCGGCTATTTCTACGATATGGCCACGTGGTTATTCCACTGATCCGCCAGGCTCATATCGCGTAAGTTTAAAATTTCTTATACGTTATTATAGTATAAGATATAGAATCGGTCAAATATTTTTTTGTTTTTAATTTCCAGATTTTTTAATTGGTTTTTTACGAATAAAATTAACAGAGAAAACACGAATTTAGAAGATAAAGAAATAATAATGAGCACAGAAATAGCGCAATGATATGGTAATAGTGGTATAATAGACAATAATACAAATAAAATGGAGGTGTTCAATATGGGAGATAAAAGCCCACGAAATAAAGAAAAAAAGAAGCCAAAGGCCGACAAGAAAAAAACTACTAAACAGACAAGCTCTATAGCATCAGCAGTAAAATCAAAATAAATAATTGCTTTCAACGCAACCAATTATTGGTTGCATTTTTTTTGAGTAATTTTCGTGGTTATATTTTATATAATGTGACAAGTTTATAGAAAATTAACAGAAAAGTTAGTATAATAAAACTATAAGAATTAAAAATAAATAATAAAAAAATTAATACAGTGATTTTAGGGGGGAAATAATGTTTGACTTTTTCAGGAGAGATAACAGTAGGTCCATTGACGTTAATGCTATGGATAATATTATTGGCAAAGTAGAGTTAATAGATATAAGGGAGCCATATGAATATGAAAGTGGAATCATAAAGACAGCTAAAAATATTCCTATGGAAAATTTATTGGCGGATCCTGATAAATATTTTTTTAAGGAAAAGACTTATTACCTAATATGTAGATCAGGAGCAAGAAGTGGTAGAGCTGTAAAAAAGCTTACAAAACAAGGATTCGACGTTATTAATGTTGCTGGTGGTATGATTGCCTATTCAGGTACAAATAGAAGTTGAAGGCAAAGCGTGTCGCCTTGCTTATAAAATCAAATTGTCGATCTTTACCCTCCGATTTTGTCAGGTAAGTACTGGCTAGTAGTTGAGTAAATATCGACGTTTTTTTGGAAAATAATTAGAAAACATATATTTTTATTTAACTTTTTATTTTAAGTATGGTAGAATATAGTAGAATAATCTGAATAATTTGCAAAATATGGAAAGAAAGATAAGATTCCTATAAATTTATAAATAATTAAGGGTAAGTGAAGTTATTATAAAGATTAAGAAACTGATTTTAAATAGTGCTAGGTAGTGGATAGTTGATAAAGAGAGACAATTACTAAAAGGACGAATGCAAACAAGATGATAAAGGCTTATAATAATAGTGTTAGTAACTATTTTTGAAAGGACGAATCTAATGTGGAAGCTTTTTAGCTGTTGAGGATGATATTATTAAAATGGCTTTTGGCAATAGTTATACGGGAGGGACTCTTTATTGGCATACGGATACTGCGAGTACTACAACTCAGATTTTATTTGCGGGTAATGCCAACAGTGACAATAGTAACTGGGCTGCATATTTGATAGTCGTTGATGGTGTTCTTTATAAATCAAGTTTAACCAATACAGTGTAAGAAAGAGAGGTAACGCCTATGAGATAAATTAAAGAGGGTTTAGATTTCATGTTGAAATAATCAAGGTAATCTAATGAAGTTTAATAAAGAGGAGGGTGATTTATGAATTACGAGGCAATTTTAGTGGAATGTAAGGAACATATTGGAATTATTACGCTTAATCGTCCAGAACAATTGAACACCTTTAATAAAGTACTAGCTATTGAACTTAATACAGCGTTAGAAGAACTAGATAAGAATGATGAAATTAGAGTGGTTATTATCAAAGGAGCAGGACGTGCTTTTTGTGCAGGGATAGATGTTAAAGAGATGTTTGAACAGCGGGATAATGCAGAATCTTTAAAATGGATAGAATCAATGGAGAACAACAGCTTGATCATGGCACGAATGGCAAAACCGGTTATTGCTTCTGTTCATAATATTGCTGTCGCCAATGGTATTGGGGTGGTTGCTTCAGCTGATTTGGCTATAGCGGCAGAAGGTACTAAATTTGGTGCGACTGCAGTTAACGTGGGGTTATTTTGCATGGGGCCGGCAGTACCTTTATCCCGTAATTTGGGTCGTAAAAAGGCTTTAGAATTATTGCTTACTGGGGATATGATTGATGCAGAAGAAGCTGAGAGAATAGGTCTGATAAATAAAGTAGTACCAATTGATAAACTAGAAGAAGAAACTATGAATATGGCCAGAAAGTTAGCTACCAAAAGTCCTTTGGGGGTTCAACTTGGCAAAAAATCTTTTTATAAGATGGCAGATTTAGAATATAGCAAAGCAATGGAATTGGTAAATAACCACTTTATTATGCTATTAAATACGGAAGATGCGCATGAAGGCGTGGAAGCTTTCTTAAATAAGCGAGCTCCAAAATGGAAAATGAAATAGTTAAGGGCTCTTGTCAATTATCACCTAAAATGACGGTATCTTTTTCGCGTCAATAACGTTGGAAGGCTAACAACACTTTTGTCAAAACATCTCAAGAGCGTGGTGGAAGAATGTGTGATTGGTAGTGTTGTTCCACTTATAAAATAAAATCGTCGATATTAACCCATCTACATTGTCAGACTTTGCGGTTTTGTAATTGGATGTACTAGTGTGTACTATCCCATCACAAAATCCTCGGTCTTTCGCGTATCTGAGTAAATATCGGCGATTTTAGGTTTTTGGGGGTGAAGAACAAAAGACATTTTTGTATGGATAGTGAATCATACTACGTACCTGATAGATGCTAGTGTAAAAAATTTTACATTTTTTGTGTATAAAAGAAGTTTAATATAATTTACTATATTAGTGATAATTTGCGAAAAAAGCTGGTATAGTATATAAAAATAATTGTATAATAACCCAATATTGTGCATTGCAAAAAAAATGAAAACTTTTGTCAGGGGTGAAATATGCAAGAAGATTTTAATAGAGTTTGTAAGAATCAAAAGCAGGTTTTAGTAGTAACATTTTTTTTAGTGTTTGTTACATTAATACTAGCCTTTGCAGGCTTTCAACAAAACAATATAAATAATATGCGTCGTATAATGATTGCACAGGAAAAAATTTCTGTGGAAGCACAAACACATATATTGAAGGAAGAGTTCGGTTATGTAAAAGATAGCTTAAACTTCCTATATAAAGCGCCAACTTTTAGGAACTATATTAATGGCGAAAACACGAAAAGCAATGTAGAAAAAGAATGGGTAGTTTTTGTTAGTAGTATGAAGAAATACGACAAATTAAGGTATATAGACGCCAAGGGTAATGAAATAATTGGAATAAATTATCATGACAACCAAGCACAAATAATGGATGCTGCTTTTTTACAAAACAAGAAAAACCAAGATTATTTTACAGAAGCTATGGCAAACAAAGAAAACAAAATATATGTATCAAAATTTGATTTATCCAGTGAAAATAATATGGTTAGCGCTCCTGTAAAGTCTCCTATTAGGGTGGCCTTACCGGTTTTTGATCAAGAAAATAATAAGCGTGGCATTATTATAATTGATTATTTAGTTGATGCTGCTATATATGCTGAGGGTAGCAATACTTCTTTTATAAGCAAATTTCCGACAGAATGGGCCCGTATTAAAATTGGGCAAAATGGATATTTTTTCACATCTAATGGGCTTTTTACTTTCCAGAAGATAAATCTAGGTGGTGATATAGTGCCTAGTAGTGCAAATTTGGAGAATGACGCTAATGCAGAGGCTTCGGGACTGAAAGCAAGTTTTATAATTTCTCGAATTCCGGCAAGTGCAGAACCTTATGCTAAGGGGCAAAATAGTTTTCTATTGAGTTTAGAACACATTTTCTATACACCGCTATTACTTTTAATGTTTATATTTAGTTCTTGCTTTTTTGCAATATTAGTTGCTCTTTATAAAGAAAAGATGCAAAAAACAAACATAGCATTATCCTATGATAAACTAACCGGCTGTTATAATCGAGTATTTGGTACTAATATTATAGAAAAAGAAATAAAAAGAGCGGATAGGTACCAAAGGCCATTATCTTTGATTATGCTGGATTTAGACCATTTTAAACAGGTAAATGATAAGTATGGACATCCAATTGGTGATGTTGTACTTAAAACTGTTGCTAGTATTGCGGGTGGATTAGTACGTAAAAGTGATAGTTTAATAAGGCTGGGCGGTGAAGAGTTTTTAATTTTGCTGCCGGAGACAAAGGTAGAATCTGCCTATCAGCTAGCAGAGAAGATTAGAATAGCTTTAGCAAATTATGTGCACCCTCTGGTGGGAAAAGTTACCGTTAGCTTTGGCGTGGGAGAAAAACTGGACTCCGAGGTATTTCGTAACTGGTATGAGAGAGTTGATGCTGCCTTATATAGAGCAAAATCAAGCGGACGCAATAAAGTTGTTGTATCCAGCGACCAAGATCAGCTGATTTTCGTATCCAAACAATTGGAATGGAAAAGTGAATGGGAAAGCGGTAATAAGAAAATAGACGAGCAGCATTTTAGCTTGCTGCAAACTGGTAATAATTTAGTGCGGTTGTCACTTTCCGGGGTTAAAGACGAAGAAATAATACAAGTTTTGGAGTCATTATTAGAAGATATTAGCAAACATTTTACCGATGAGGAACAAGTGCTAGATAATATAAATTACCTTGAATATGAAGAACATGCACATATTCACAAAGATCTTTATTTAAAAGCACTGAGTCTGAAAAATGCTTACCAAGCTGGCGAAATTAAGCCCTCAGCATTGATTTCTTTTATTGTTTCTGATGTTGTCCGGGGACACATACTACACGAGGATATAAAGTATTTTCCGTTTCTCAAGGCAGTAAATAAGTAGAACGGAACGATAGTTATTGAAACGTGAAAGAAGGATAGATAATTATAGTTAAGTTTAAAAATGTAAAAATAATAATATACAAAAAAGTTTGTACATTGCAGAGAAATTAAAACAAAAAGCATGTTTCCACCAAGTTAAAGGTGGAAACATGCTTTTTAATTATTCTTTTAGAAAGCTACTTTTCTGAAATCAAACCGTTTTTCAGTAAGAACTCATGAGCAACTGTTTCTGGACTTTTACCCATTTCATCAACTTGGTAATTTAATTGTTGCATAGTGTTATCGTCTAGTAAAGCACCTAGTTCTTCGATAGGCTTAACGATTTCAGGGTGTTTTTTTAATACGTCACTTCTTACTAGAGGAACACCGTAGTAAGGAGGGAAGAAGTGTTTATCATCTTTTAGAACTACTAGTTTGAATTTTTTTAATAGACCATCGGTAGAAAAAGCATCAACTATATCAATATCATCACTTTGTTGAGCGACATAGCGAGAGGCACCATCTAAGCCTTTGGTAGATTTGAATTTGAAATCATAAGTATGTTCTAAGCCTTCCATACCATCGGCCCTGTTTAGGAACTCAAGCGTTGTTCCTGCCCGAAGCATTCCACCATAAGTCTTTAAGTCACTTAGTTTAGAAATATTGTATTTCTTGGCCAAAGTTTCTTTAATGGCCATGGCATAGGTGTTATTAAAACTCATGGGTTTAAGAAGAGTAAGATTGTATTTTTCTTGAATAGATTTTTTGCTTGTATCATAAACCTTTTTCACATCAGAAATAGGGGGATTATCAAGTACCTCTGTATACAAGGTGCCTGTATAATCTACGTACATGTCTATTTCATTGGAGTCAATCGCACCAAAAATAACATTTGTACCACCAAGATTTAGATGACGTTCAACTTTTAAATCTGTTTTAGCTTCTAAAATGTCGCTAATTAAATTTCCTAAAATCATTTGCTCTGTAAAATTCTTGGAGCCGACGCGGAAAACATTTTTATCCTTATTAAATGCGACCCAGAGACTATTAAATAAAAGGCTGACAACTACTAAGGAAGCAACAGTTAAAGCTGCTTTTTGTTTTTTGCGTTTGCGTGTTATGTTTTCTCTGTTTTTAAGTGCACTGGGTTGGAGGCTTATTGGGGTTACCAGTTCCTCAACTAAAGAAAGCAGCCAATCTAAAACT
>Ga0172378_10005493_pt1 | contig 11843 bp, 6 predicted proteins | sample GrowelOW332metaG_FD_119755 | JGI IMG/M metagenome (GOLD analysis project Ga0172378, IMG submission 119755) | Groundwater microbial communities from an aquifer near a municipal landfill in Southern Ontario, Canada - Pumphouse #3_1 metaG | ecosystem: Environmental > Aquatic > Deep subsurface >... | reverse complement strand
CCATAATACATAACCATAATGCGCTGGCAGAAGTACTTTACCGTCGATAAGTCATGAGCGATAAAAATCATCGTTAATCCCATCTCATCTTTTAAATCATTGAGCAAATTGATAACCTGAGCCCTAATAGAAACATCCAGTGCCGATATAGGCTCATCACAGATTAAAAGCTTTGGATTCATAACTAAAGCTCTGGCAATACCGATTCTCTGCCTCTGGCCGCCAGAAAACTCATGAGGATAGCGGGAGGCATGCTCAGGAACAAGTCCGACTTTTCTTAAAACCTCGACAGTCTTGCGATGGTTTTCCGCTCTATTATGATGGCCTTGAATTCTCAGCCCTTCCTGAATAATATCTTCAACTGTCATCCTAGGATCAAGCGAATCAACCGGGTCCTGGAAAATCATCTGAATCTCATCCATGAGTTTTCTAGAAACATGATTGTTATCGTAGTGGATCTGCGAAATCTTCTTTCTCTGCTCCTTGATAACAGCACTATTTCTTTCTTTGGTCTTCTGAATCTTATCACTATATTCAGTTTTAATAGATTCTATGGTGGATTTATCATTTTTAACTTTTTTAATCTTCTTATTCATCTCAACTTTAAAATTCTTAATCTTCGCCTTAGCGTGGATTTTAGAGTATTTGATTTCTTTACGATTCCATCTATCTCCAGCCGATATTCTCTGGCCTCTATAATAAATGGATCCAGAAGTTATATCATAAAGTCTAATAATGCAGCGCCCAGTCGTGGACTTTCCGCATCCCGATTCACCGACGATTCCAAAGGTTTCACCTTCATGAACATCAAAAGAAACATCATGGACAGCTTTAAGTTTAATCTGTTTAGGCCAGCTGCCAAGTTTAAAATACATCTTAAGATGTCTGACTGACAGCAAGATGTGCTTATTAACTAGTTCTTTTTTATACTTTACTTTAGATTTAAAAACTTTATCGTCATTAATGACTGAATCGGGCATCAGCTTATCGCCTTCAACATGTTCACGCTTTTCATCATTAGTTTCATCAATAATTGAATTTTTGCCTTCATCAGCGGCCAAGAACTCATTGTTTTTTTTGGCGATATCATTTTCATCTTCTAATTCATTTAAAATAGGGAGCTCAGTAGTTTTATCATTATTGCTTTTCATTTTTCGCTTCCTCCTCTAAAGCTTTATTAATACGGGATGTGACAATCTTTGGCGGATCAATACGCGGAGCATCCTTATAAAGTAACCAGGTAGCCGCATAATGAGTGTCAGAAATCTTGAAATAAGGAGGTTGATACTTAAAATCAATAGCCATAGCATACTTATTTCTGGCGGCGAAAGCATCGCCGACTGGTGGATAAATCATATCAGGAGGCGTCCCGGGTATAGCCTCGAGTTTCTCTTTAGAATCGATATCCGGAATGGATGATAATAAGGCCCACGTATATGGATGACGAGGATCAAAGAAAATTTCCTTATCAGTGCCATACTCGCAGATTTTACCGGCATACATAACCGCGACTCTATCGGCCATGTTAGCAACAACACCCAAATCGTGAGTAATAAAAATGCAGGAAAGGTTTCTTTCCTTCTTTAAATTATTAATTAACTCAAGAATCTGAGCCTGAATAGTAACATCCAACGCAGTAGTAGGTTCATCGCAGATGAGAATATCAGGAGCAGCCGTTAAAGCAATGGCGATAACAATCCTTTGCCTCATACCTCCGGAGAACTGGAACGGGTACTGATAATACCTCTTTTCAGGCTGAGGAATACCGACTTCCTTCATAACTTCTAAAGCCTGTCTTTTAGCTTCGGCTTTAGAAATCTTTATTGAATCATGATATTTCCTTTTTGTTTCTTCTTCTTTTTTTACCAACGAATTAATTTCCTGAATATATTTATTTCTTAAATCCTTCAGAATTTTCAGCTGAGAATTACGCTTTGCAATTAAAACTTTCTTCTTTTTTCTGCTGAAAAAAACTAACATAACCTTCATCGTGTATTTTGAATAAACAGATCTGATTTCTTTTTTAATCTTTTGAGCAGATAAAACAACAGGTTCCTTTTCTTTCTCTAAATTCCGGAAATCCTTCTCAAACTGAATCTTTAAGGATGTTTTATACTTTTTTATCTCTAATTTAGCTTCGCCTTTTCTTATTTTCAAAGCTTCTTTCAAGGAAGGAAGATCATTTTTATATTTTTCATTAGCTTTAGCAACTGTTTCTTTATGTTTCGCCGCTAATTCTTCCTGTTTGTTTTTAATCAGTATCTCTTCGGATTTAAAAGTAGATAAAACAGCTTTTATCTCATCTTGCTCCTTTTGAATAAATGCATATGCTGATTTTTTTGAAGAAACACCATTAAAAACTCTGAAAACAGGAAATCCAATATTTCTAGCATTTTCGTTTCTTTCTAAAAGGAGTTTATCAAGTTTCTCCTTGAGCTCTTTTTTTAGCTCAGAAACTTCGTTGAAATGTATATCGCAGGCCTCTTGAAATAAAGCCTGCTTATCACTTAATTTTTTTATTAATTTTTTTGCACTAACATCAGTTTTCTTAGACGCTAAAGATATTTTTTCGCTTAATTTATCAACCTGGCTCTTATTTTTTGTATAAGCTTTTACATTAACTGAAATGTCATTATCAAAAGACTTTTCAATTTCAGCCGCTTCAGATTCGCAGTTAACAACACGCAGGGCTGATTCAATTCTTTTATTATTGACGCTACACGCTTCGTCTTCCTTAGCTTTTAATTTTTCTTTCATGTCGGCTATAGTAGCGTTCATAGAAGAAAGAGAGTAGGAAATAGTAGAATTCTTAATGACTTTAGCATTTTTATAAGCTGTCAATTCTTTAGAAATCAAATCAGAATAACGATTTTTAAGCTGGTTTTTATTAATCATCATCGTCTCTGTAATCTGCTTACCGATTTTAACAATAGGATTCAAAGACGACAGCGGGTCTTGGAAAATCATTCCGATTTTATGCCCCCTGATACGGTGGAATTCATCCTCTGAGACTTTCAGCAAATCTTCACCTTGATATATAATCTGACCGCCTTCAACAATTGCGTTTGCCGAAAGAATACCCATAACAGCTTTAGAAGTAACGGACTTCCCAGAACCAGATTCACCAACTATACATAAAGTTTCTCCTCTGTGTAAATCAAAAGAGACCCCTCTAACCGCCTGAACCTTACCATTGTCAGTTTTAAAAGATATCCTTAAGTCCTTTACCTCAAGAACTTTCTCGGTCTGGATAGATTCTTTATCATCTTCAATGAATTTTTTATATTTATTTTCCATAAATCAATCCTGTCCTTTCAGAGAGGGGTTAAAAGCATCTCTTAAGCCATTCCCAAATAAATTAAATGAAATCATTATCAAAGCCATAATAACTGATGGGAATACAATCAAATATGGAAGGGTAGTAATATACTGCTGATTTTCAGATAAGACGATGCCTAAAGAAAGACCGCTTTTCAATCCTAATCCTAAATAAGATATCGTCGCCTCTTCAAAGATAACTGAGGGAATCATTAAAACCGAAGAAGTGATAATTGTCCCAACGGCATTAGGCAGAATATGTCTAAAAATCAATCGTGAATCAGAAGCTCCTAGAGTTCTGGCCGCCAAGATATATTCTCTGCGTTTAAACCTATAAAATTGAGTCCTCGTAATTGATGAAGTTCCTATCCAGCCAGTCAAACACAACGCAATAGCAAATGATAAGAAGTTTGAGCCCATCAAAATAATAATCAATGTCATAACGACAATCCAAGGCATCCCTGATAAAACATCGGTGAATCTTTCCATCAAAATATCAGTCCATCCACCGAAATAACCAGCAATCGATCCCCAGAGAAGACCAAACAAAAAACAGACTGCTGATGTTATAACACCTAACAGTAAAGAGGTTCTTAATCCCGTGAATACAACTTTGAAAAAATCCTTTCCTTGATCATTAGTACCCATAATGAATCTAGGCATAGACGAATAGCCAAGGAGTCTATACTGAGAACATCCGCAGATAACATCTACAACCGGATCGATTCCAGGTACAGATTTCACACTTATGCTATCGATAGATCTAATTGGACATTTTTCATCATTAAGAATCTTAAAAGAAGCAATAAAAGCAGCTAGATCAGATTCTGTTCTATTAGAATTTAAATATGTATCAAAATCAATCTCCATCCACCCTTTATTTACATAAGATAAAACATCAGATTTACCTAAACGATTACTGAAAATTCCATAAGCCGCCTCATAAGTATCATACACAAATGAACAATAAAGTATATTGGCGTGATACAAATTCATCTGCCCATTCGTAATAGTCCAATAATATTTATTTTCTGAATCCCCACTAAATTTCACAATAGATAATGATGCGTTAGCATCTGTACAGGATATACTGGCTAGTTCTTCCTTTTCGGCTCCTCGATCAGAAGAAATAACAAATTGGTCAATTAAAACAGAGGGAGATATAGAAGAAGAAGCTTTAAGCCTGATTGTTAAAGAAGCCTTTTCACTAGTAACAAAAGTCTGTTTAGTTACTCCAGCCGCTAACAATTTCTCATTTATATTTATAGATATTTTTTGATCGCCTTTATCCATATAAGAGGTTAAAGGGGCATACACATAGTTCCCGTCTTCTAGATATTTAAAATAAACAGCATATTCACCTTGAGAAGTAAATGAATCGCTGGGAAGAGCTCCTACGTCTATATCTAATTTATAATTAGCCCTAGAAAAATCATATGCATAATAATAAGAGGCAAGTTCAGAATACTCATCAGAAACATCACCCTCAGCTTTTGAAGACCACAATCTTATATATCCTCCATAAGCATACGTATTTACCGAATCAGTAAAATTTTCTCCTTCATTTGTGTGCGTCATTTTTGAAACGGCCTGAACCTTGAAATCCCCTGAAGGTTTATCATTCACAGAATCGTAAACAATATTTGAATAACTCTTTGTCCCATCCAAAAAGCCTGTACCGGCATCAAACAATTTAGGAGCCAGTTTGATTTCACTAGGATGAGCATTATTAATATCGTAAGGAACAGCGGCCGGAATAATTAAAGACATTAGAATCAGTATCCCTAAAATAATGGCTGCGACAACAGAAGATTTGTTCTTGGCGAAACGTCTTATGGCATCTTTGAAAAAAGTAGTAGGTTTTGTCTGAAATTTTTGATCTGATATTTTTGCATGCTCTTGAACGAATTTAAAATCTGAAGAATCTATTTTAATAGTTTCTTCAAAATTTTTATCGTTTTCAAAAGTAAATTCATCATTTATCATAAATTATTTCTTTCCTCCCATTCTGATACGAGGATCAATGAATCCATAAGATAGATCAAGGAAAACACCGGCTACCAAACTAATGACTGTAAAAAAAGCCATATCCACAAGCAGGACATTATAATCCTTAGAGCTTAACGCGGTAATATATAAAGCACCTATACCAGGAATTCCATAAAGAGATTCAAGAATCATCGAACCGCCTAAAATCCCAATAAACTCAGAAAGAATTGAAGGAAGAATGGGTACCATGGCATTTCTCAGAGCGTGTCTTATAACAGTCTGAGTTTTAGTTAAACCTTTTGTTCTAGCCAAAAGTAAATAATCTGAACTCATAACCTCTGTCAACTCCGCTCTAGTGAAACGGCAATAACCGCAGATCGAGCCAAAAGATAAAGACATGACTGGAATTATATACCCTAATACTCTGGTTGATAAAGAGGCAGAATCTGATGGCCACTGTGTAGGAAGAAGCTTACCATTATAGCCAAAAATCAATAACAAAAAAGTAATTGTAATAAATGATGGTATTGAAATAAAAACCATAACTAAAGTTGAAATAATATGATCAGTCAGTTTATTCTTTTTCAAAGCCGCCCAAATTCCAAGAATAATTCCAGTTGGAACAGAAATAATAACAGACCATATATTGACCTTTATGGTATAAGGCAATTTGCCGAAAATAATACCCATAGCAGAATAGTTTGGCTTTATAGTTGAAGATACACCCCAATTCCATTCTGTAAAGATTCCTTCGATCCAAGCAATATATTGATCGCCAACAGGTCTAATATAAAAATAATGAGTTTCTTTGGCAGTATCAGTATATTTATACAGATATGTCCCAAGAGTTTCCTGAATAGTGCTAAAGTCCAGAACATACCCAAGCTTTACTTGAGTTGTATAATAAGCTATAACCCCCTCTTCAGTTGTTGCGGCCGGTTGCTGAAACGGAAGTATTTTCAATAAGAAAAATGTTATTGTCAAAATAATACATGTAGTTACAAAAGCCAGTATTATTCTTTCTATCGTGTACTTAGTCATTCTTTTTTGCCTTTCTCACATCTTGTAATAATTTATCACATAATGATAATTCTAACAAGAAAACAAAGCAGTTTTTATTAATAAAAATAAGCGGAGCCAGTGTTACCACCGACACCGCTTATGATTGGCTTTTTCTGAAATTGTGCTTTAAGAATTAGGAAGCAAATGCAACACCAATTTCAACGTAACCGCTAGAACTGACACCAGCGATAGCTAACGTATAATCAACTCCGATGTAGAAGCCTCCATTAGTAACTAGAGCAGCATATAATTCAGGAGTGATAGTGCATGTAACAGTACTGGTAGCTTCATCTACAGTACCGGTGACTAAGCCCTCATCATCAATAGCTTCCTGAAACTTACTACCATTCCAGACATAGAAATCATCAATGGTTACTTTAAGTTTACCAGAAGCAACATCATCTTTGAAATCATCGGATTCAGCTAAATTCTCATAAGAGAAGGTAAAGACGAAATTACCATCGGCATCTTCCTCGCCTGCACCATATTTAAGTACAACAGGAGGAATTGTGACACCGTCTTTAAGTAAGGCACCATGATCAGCGGCATCCCAAAGTGAATCAAATGACCAAATGCTTCCGCCATATACAAGTTGGTTAGTCTCGCTTAATTCAGAAGTATCAGGGCCCCAGTTAAGAGTAAAGCCTGAAGAGTTATTAGATTTTAAGACCTCTAAGAAATTGAGAGGATCAAGCGCATTGCCGGTAATCGAACCGAAAGCCAAATCAAATTGGCCTTTCATCATGACATTATAGTAAACATCTTGCCAATCAGTAGCATCGTGGCAGACATTGTTAACAGTCAGCTTAACAGTCCCGCCAGAGACAGAATCGTCGTTGAAGCAGCTCTGAATATAAAGAGAAATATCATCGCCGTATTTCTTAATCATGTTATCGTACATCCAAGAAATAGTGATGGAAATCTGAGTAGGATTGGCAACAGTGCCTTTCTCAAGCTCACCGGCAGCAACAAGAGCATCTACAGATTTCTTGAACTTTGCCTTAGCAGCTTCAGTTGAATAACCGTAATCTTCATAAGTATCACCATAGACAGACTTAGCAGCTTCAATATGCTGAGCGGTGGAATCATAGGAGATACCATCTTCAGGGTCACTCATATAATTGGTTGAGAAGTAGTTACAAGAAGGAATGGATCCTCTAGAAGAAGCATATTCTTCTCTGTTAATCGAGAAAGAAAGTCCATCAAGGAAATCAGAATTAGCCATCCAAGGCTTACACTGATAGTAGTTTTCTTTAGGTGTATAGGCAATACTTCCGTTTTCGCCAAACAAAGAATCCCATCTATCCTGATTGCAGGAATTAATATTTAATTTAAAGACTGAATCACCAGGAACTTTTGTCGATCTTACATCATCTTTATATTCCGCTATATAGTCAAGAGGAATAGAAGCCGAATCAAGATTGCCTAAGAGGAATTCCTTAAAAGGAAGAGTGTTATCGGTAGAATAACCAGGTAAGAACTTAATGTGGACACCAGGAATTCTATATGTCTTAGAATCAGATTCAAACCAAGTAGTATCTTTTTTAAAGACGATTTCAACACCCTCCTGCCACGATTCAAGCATATAAGGTCCCATGCTGAGAATATTATCAACAGGTGTAGTTGAAGAGGCTTCATCATAGTTGCCATAAGCGTCTTTACCAACTAATGTGAAGAACGATTTCGGAACAGGTTCATATAAACCCTCTGAAAGATTATACATGGCGTAGAACCTATTAGTCGGAGCCATGAAGGTAAACTGGAGATAATCCCCAGTCTCATCTGTCCCAGATTTAATTCCAACGTCCTTGAAAGCCTCGGCATCAGCACCTCCAGACTTTTTGGTAGCATTGTAATAAGCCGCAGCCCCAACAATACCGCTCTTTCCGGTTTTTCCCGCAAGCTCAGAACCTCTATAGTAACCGACGCTGCCATTTAATAAGATATCTCTAAAAGCTGTAATGTAGTCATCAAGCTGGACATAAGTCCCATCATATGATTTTCTAGAATCAAGATTAGAACTGGTACGATATTTAATTCCACCTTTTTCTCCGGTCTTTACATGTATTCTCCATGTAGAAGCCAAGGTAGTGGAAGTAGCATCAGAAATAATAGTCCCATCGTCACCAACAGCTATAGGCCTATCATCATTGGAAAGAACGCCATACCATTCATATCCATCTTTTGTAGAGTTCATCTTATTTCCGAAATAAGACGCAGAAATATAACTAAAAAGATCACTAACCTGTGAGCCCTGGTCATTAAGAGCATTTAAAGTGGCTGGATCTGTTGCATCCCAAGTATGTAAATACCCTCTCCAATCAGGATTAGATTCATTGGCGGAAATCATATCTCTGCTTATGTATCCGTCTCTTAAGTTAGAGAAACCATAACCGACAATGTAGTTTTCCGACCCTTTAACAACTCTAGGATTATACATGGCATATCCGCCATTTTCATAAAGAGGAAGACCAGCCAAGTGTTCCTTGACAGCATATCCCTCAAGTTTTCCTAAAATATCAGTTCTTTCGGAATAAGTAGCGTTAGAAAATGATTTGGCTCCTGTAGCTAAAACAGGTGCAGCAGACGAAGAAGACTCAGAAGATGTAGACGTCGAGGTAGAAGTAGAAGTAGAAGAGCTAGGTGTTGTCGATGTTGAAGTCTCACCGCAGGAAGCGAGTGCAGTTCCAACAAAACCAACAAGAGCAAGCTTTAACAAAAAAGCATTACTTTTCATAGATAAGTTTCTCCTTTCAATCGAAAACTTGATATTATTTTGAATTGCACAGATATATTTGTCAATACTTTTTTAAAAAATCATACTCTAAATATATAGCTGAAAGCGATTTCATGCTTTGCTATTTATCAAGAAAACCTTTACAGCACCGGATTAAAAAGATAATTAAGAATTAGGGCACCAAGCAAAAAAACACCACCGATAACTAAAAAAGGAACACAGTGAGAAGAAGAATACATTCTCGCCCGTTTCTTCTTAATAGTATACTCAGCATAATCATGGTAGCTTGATACAGCATCTCTATTGGGGTTCATATGAGAAAAAATTGATCCAAAGCCAAAAGCAAAAATATCAAAAGCTCCTTTATGAATAACAATTAATAAACATCCTAACAGAAAAACAATTATCCCAGCATAGAAACATGGGTCAATAAATCCATATCCGCTATAATTGCCCCTTCCGCACAGCACACCTAAAAAAAGCGCTAGAGCAGTAATAAAGGCGATTGACCAAGAAAGAATGATATTTATTTTACGTGACATAAAAATCTCAAATGTATTTTACATTATTAGAAATTTAAGTCAACAAAAAAGCCGACTATCTTTCTTAGTCGGCTTATATGATATGAATATAATCTACTTCTTAGTGAAAACCAACTTAGCAGTGTCACCAATTGATTCGACGGAAATTGAATAAGGGAGCTGGACCTTAGCGGCTTTGTTCCAATCATCAGAAGATATGTTGTAATCAACGTCTCCTTTTATTGAATAGAACTCGAAATCCTTAAAGCTGTCTGAATCTGTTCCGAATGTATCTCCAGCCACAAACAAATCATCGGCATCGGCAACATCAGATAATTTATAATTACTAGTACCATATGTTGAACGCAGGAGCTCTAACTCCGGTTTGATATAGAAATTAGCATCGGTTAAATCTTCAGACGAGTTAGTCGACATACTTTTATAGTAATCAATCGCTCCGGTATAGGGATATGCTGGATCTCGCTCATTAGTTCCTTCGTGCAGATCCTTGGCAGGAGCAGGATCTTCGCTGGCCTGAGGATCAAAATAACTGGTATATTTTCTAGTTTCATCATTATAAACCAGATACGAATCGTAAACCCTCTTGTCAACGTGCCAAATCCTAATTCCAGATCCATTGACACCTAAAGCGGATTCGTATATTCTCTGTGAATCAGCCTCGTTTAACTTCGTCGGAGTGTAATAATCAATCATTAAGTATTCATCAAGACAAGTATCATTATATTTAGCTGATAAAATAACAGAGTCGCCAGAATCCTCAAAAGGTTTAAGATCAACCTCAATAGAACTCTCAGTGTTTTTATCAGTAATCACCCTAGGAGATGTCCATCCCCACAAGAACTTAGAATAAGACTCATGATCACAGATATTATAATCCTGCATAGACCCTCCGCCAGCTATGCTTCTCTGAGAATTATAAGTATCATAGTAATCATTCAAACCTAGTAGGTGACCGGTTTCATGAATGTAAGTATGAGCGTCAGGACTTGAGACTGTAAATCCAGGCCTTCTTGTCATAAAATCTTTTGAACTCCACGCAAATGTACCTATAGGCATGCAAGAAGTAACAAAGGCATTTGTGTTAATAGCTTCGAAAGAACTGTTTGAATACCAGGTGGTAAAAGCCCAAGAGAGATCGCTTCCTACTGGCTGATCATTTATAAAATAAATTCCATCGATAACACCGTCTTTGTCAGAATCGAAATCATCAACGCTATATATTGGATCACTTCCCTTAAACAAAGCCTTATACATAGTATCGCAGACAAGCTTTGTGGCATCCGAGGATTTTTTCCCTTGATAATAAGAATAATCTTTAGGCATCCTAACAACAGGTGACACCGTTCCTTCTAAATAAAGCTGATGATATGAAGACTCATAGTAATAAGATCTTACAGAGTTCCAGCCGGTCTGATCCGCTTCTCCAAAGAATGCGGTATAGCACTGCTGTCTCCAGGCATCGTTTTCTTCAGATGTCTCAGTAGAGTTGGCAAAACTGACGGGAACCACCAAAATCTTTGATTCCCCTCTAGAAGGAATTCTTCCTTGACCAAAATTATTGCTTAGAATTGAAGAGTGCTCATAAGAATTAGTAAGTGTGGTATCGAATAGATTTCTCCCATACTTATATCCTGCCGTAGATGATGTATCGATAGTGGCTGTCAACGGATTTGAAATATCTACAGAATCATATCTGTGTGCATCTTCAGTGGTATCAATAATAGGGACTGACGATGAAATACTGCTTGATGTAATCGTACTGCTTGTCAGCGAGGATAAAGAATTGACGCTGGAATCAGCCGGACTAGAAGAAGTAGTAGTAACAGAAGAACTACCAGAACTTGATGAGGATAAACTGGAGATACTTCCATTTCCATCACAGGCTCCTAAAACCATTGTTCCAATAGATGCGAGAAGAAAAACAATTTTTTTTGCTTTCATAAATAAGTGTTTATGTGTCCTTTCATAAATTTCTCAGGCATTAAAATATGAAACTAATATAAAACAATCGGCAGATTTTTTCCACACAAAAATGCTAAATCAGTAATAAAACTAACAATCGTAATGAAAATCATTAATTATTGTTTATTCAGTTCCTGCTTTTTATAATATTCATCTTTAGTATATTCATAAGACATCATAGCGATGTCATACAGTTCTTCATAAGATACGTAAGTAGAATCCAGAATAAACAT
>Ga0172378_10005491_pt1 | contig 11845 bp, 9 predicted proteins | sample GrowelOW332metaG_FD_119755 | JGI IMG/M metagenome (GOLD analysis project Ga0172378, IMG submission 119755) | Groundwater microbial communities from an aquifer near a municipal landfill in Southern Ontario, Canada - Pumphouse #3_1 metaG | ecosystem: Environmental > Aquatic > Deep subsurface >... | reverse complement strand
GAGAAAGGGCAGCTTGTAGATGCGCAGGGTCCTGAGCGTCAAAAACTCTTTGACCTTCTGGGAGACAATCTTTTGGCAAGAAATGTAGCTGAACTTGGAATAGGAACTAATAATAAAGCTCGAGTCACAGGGGTTATTCTCGAAGATGAAAAAATATATGGAACTGTACATATTGCTCTTGGCAGTAACGATACCTTTGGAGGAACAGTTGCGGCAGGAATCCATGTAGATGGAGTAATTACCAACCCTGAACTTTACATTGATGAAAAATGTATTCTTTCTGAAGGGAAAATCCATATTTAACTATATTCTTTTGTTTCAGAAGGCGGGAATTCAGTTTCCCGCCTTTTTTGTTAAAATAGATAAGTTAACGTCGACTTTAATAAAAAAAAGGAGGTAGGTTTGAATGGACGACGTTCCTGGTAGCAGTACATGTTTAAAATCTGCTGCGTTATTCAAACAGACCTCTACACGTCACTTTTTTTTCAGAGGTCTGAGGTCTGTTTAGACACTGAAAAGGAGTGGTATCCGATGAATATGTCATTAGGCCAAGCTCTGCAAACTTTTCTGCTGAGCAAAGATTTCTCTTTGATTAAAGATTTTTGTATCTCAAACCATCCTGCAGTTGTTGCCGACTTTTTATCCCCACTGAAACCTCAAGAGATATGGTCAATTCTTTCCATTCTCAATCCTCAGAAGAGGGCAGAAGTCTTTTGCCAAATAGATGAAGATAGGCAAATTACTTTAGCCAGTCAGTTGGCGAGACATGATCTAGCGGCTTTAGTTACAGATATGTCTTCTGATGATAGAGCTGATTTGTTTAGGCGCTTACCAGAAGCAACGCAAAAGATACTCTTACCAGCCCTTGCCCAGGCAGAGCGAGACGATATTAGACGTCTTGTTTCTTATGCAGAAGGCACATGTGGTTCTGTTATGACTTCCGACTACGCAACACTACCTGAGAATATAACAGTAGCTCAAGCTATTGAAGAACTACGCAGAGAAGCTCCAGATAGAGAAACTATTTATTATATTTATGTTTTAGGGGAGCAGCGTAAGTTATTGGGTTTTGTGTCGTTAAAAGACCTTATTGTTTCTTACTCTGCTCTCAACGTTGCTGATATTATGCATCGTGACCTTATCTTTGTAAAAGCAAATGATGACCAAGAAGAAGCAGCCAGAAAAATCGCTAAATATGATCTTCTTGCTTTGCCTGTTGTTGACGAAGCAGGTTCCTTAGTTGGAATTATTACACATGACGATGCCATTGATATTATTACTCAAGAACACACAGAAGATATGGAAAAACTTATGGCCATTGGTGGGCGACATGACGTAGGTACATATTTAAAGACATCTGCTTTTGAACACTTCAAAAATAGAGTTTTTTGGGTTGTTGGGCTAGCTGCGGTAGGACTTCTTTCTGGTATGGTTATTCACCGTTTTGAGGCGACCTTGGCTCATTTTATGATTTTAGCGTTGTATTTGCCAATGCTTACAGATAGCGGTGGAAATACTGGTAGCCAGGCTGCAACTGTAATAATACGGGCGTTGGCACTTCGCGAAATTAAAATAAAGGATATTTTTAAAGTTTTGCTAAAAGAGTTAAAAGTATCAGTTATGCTCGGTGTTATTTTGGGAGGACTTTCTTATGGGAAAGTTCTTTTCTTATCTAAAGATTTGATACTACCTGTAGGAATGACTCTTCCTATGATAGCTACGGCTATCGCTATGGCACTGATGATACAAGTTGTTACCTCTACATTGATAGGTGCTCTCTTGCCCATGGGGGCAGTTTTTCTGGGATTTGATCCCGCTATTGTTGCGAGCCCCGCATTAACAACAATAGTGGATATAACTGGTCTGTTGATCTATTTTAATATTACACGAATGATCTTAGGGCTATGAATAAATTTTAATAAAAAGACATACAGAAAACCTATTTTATGTTAGAATAAGGCATATTCGAAAAAATTATATTAGGCCAAAACGATCTCCCCCCCTTTTGGATTTCTTTTGGTCGTGGTATTTTAGAGGCTCTGTATGTGAGAGCCTCTTTTTGTTGCCTGTTTACAGAATATTTGGATTTTACCCATTAAGTCGAATAGCGCTCTTATTTTCAATTTGCTATTGACTTACATTAGTTGCACTAGCATAATTGTTTATTGCAAAAAAGCCTGCCAACACCCAAAAAGTGTAGTGTTTCCAATATTGAATAAGAATATGAATTTTTAGAGAAGCAAAATAATATGAAGGAGATGAAAGGATGAAAAAGGGAAAGTTTTTTAGTCTTACTGTAGTCGCGATTTTAGTCGCATTATTCTGTGTTGCTTCTGTTGGCTTGGCAGCAGAGAAAAAAGACACCTTGGTGGTAGCTAATATTTATGATGCAAAAACTCTTGATCCTCAAGCTACCAATGACGTTGCATCTTCTGGAGCTATGATGCAGATTTATGAAACACTTGTTGCGCTTGATGATGATAACAACGTTGTTCCTCAGCTTGCTGAAAAGTGGGAGAAACTTGATGACCTTACATACAAGTTTTATCTCCTGAAGGGTGTTAAATTCCATAATGGTGAAGAACTTAAGGCTAGCGATGTGAAATACACTATCGACCGTGCCATGTCTCCCAAGGGTGCCGCTATTCAGAACTATTCTGGAGAAGTCGAGAAGGTTGAAGTTCTTGATGATTATACATTGATTATCAAGACCAAGAAACCGTCCACCCCCTTCCTTGCCTCTCTGAGCCACACATGGGGCAGCATTATGAATGCTAAAGCAGTTGAAGAGGCTGGAGATAACTATGGTATGCATCCAATCGGAACCGGCCCCTTTAAGTTTTTAAGCTGGGCAAAAGGTGATCGTTTGACCCTTGAGCGTTTTGAAGACTTCCATGGTAAGAAACCTGCCTATAAGACCCTTGTTATGCGTTCTATTACAGAGCCCACAAGCCGTACAATCGAGCTTGAGAGCGGAGCTGTAGATATCGCTTATCAGATCACAACTAATGATATTAAGAGAGTTGAAGAGAACCCTAACCTCAAATTGATGAGAGTTATGGATAACTCCACATCATATCTTGGCTTTAACTGTGAAAAAGCTCCTTTCGATAACGTGAAAGTTCGCCAGGCTATCAACCTTGCTATTGATACAGTGGGTATTAACAAAGCTGTCTATCGTGGAATAGGACAGGCTCCAACTGGACCAATTGCTCCCAATGTAAAATACTTTGATAAATCACAGCCTGTACATGAGCAGGATATGGAGACAGCTAAAAAGCTTCTTGAAGAAGCTGGCTACAAAGATGGATTCAAAGCTCAGATCTGGACAAATGACAAGAAAGAAAGAGTTGACATGGCTACCATCATTCAGAGTCAGCTTTCTGAGATTGGCATTGATGTTGAGATTAAAGTTCTTGAGTGGGGAGCTTATCTTGATGGTTTGAAGGCCAAACAGCATGATATGTTCATTGTTGGCTGGGTTTCTACAGTTCCAGATCCTGAATTTGCCGTTGGTGGCGTTTTCCACTCTTCCATGAAAGGTAAAATGAACTTCTCTTTCTTTGGAGATCCTAAAGTTGACGAACTTATTGAAAAAGGTAAGACTCTTCCTGATGGTGCAGATCGTGAAGCTGTGTATGTTGAATTGCAGAAAGAGCTTAATGAAAAACGCCCCTGGGTTTACCTTCTCAATGATGAGCAGATCTGTGGAATGCAGAAAAATGTAAAAGGATTCAGACCCAGTCCCAGAGGATATCACGAGCTTTACAACGTCTATTTTGAAGACTAAAAGTTCATGGTGGTAGTGCCTCGTTATTGTTATTTCTTAAGTTTTTGAGTTTAAATTAATGGTTGCAGGAGCTGAAATGTTCCTGCAACCATCGTGTTTCAGGAGGAAAACGGATGCTCAAGTATATTTTTAAGCGAATTATATCTCTTATCCCTGTTCTTATAGGAGTCGCTTTCATCGTCTTCTCTCTGCTTTATTTCACGCCTGGTGATCCGGCCAGAATGGTTCTTGGTGATATGGCTACAGAAGAAGCTCTTCAGGCGTTTAGAGAGACAGAAGGGCTAAATGACCCCTTTATTGTTCAATTTGGCAGATATCTGTATAAAGCGACTACTCAAGCAGATATTGGCCGTTCATATGTGACCAAAAGAGCTGTAACAAACGAAATAATGACAGTTTTCCCAGCTACATTGAAACTTGCTGCCTTTTCTATGTTTCTTGCAGTTATTTTTGGCATTCCCTTCGGAATAATTTCTGCTATAAAACAATACTCGTGGTTTGATTCGATAACTATGATATTTGCCATGATTGGAATATCCATGCCTGTCTTCTGGTTAGGTGTTTTGCTTATACTTTTCTTCTCAGTTCGGCTTAATTGGTTGCCATCGTCAGGATTTGGAACTTTTAGTGCCATGATCCTGCCTTCTATTTCATTGGCTGCACAAGGAGTAGCAATTGTTACTCGTATGACACGTTCGACGATGCTAGAGGTTATACGACAGGATTATATTCGTACCGTACGAGCAAAGGGCCAAAAAGAATCACTGGTCATTTGGCGTCATGCTTTGCCGAATGCCTTGATTCCTGTTATCACAATCGCTGGTATTCAGTTTGGTCAGCTTTTAGGCGGAGCTGTTTTGACAGAATCAATATTCTCTATTCCTGGAGTTGGGCGTTTGATGGTAGAAGCTATTAAAATGAGAGACTTCCCAGTTGTGCAAGGTGGAGTTTTGTACATTGCCGTAGCTTTTAGTTTGGTCAACCTCCTTGTGGATTTGATTTATGCATGGATCGACCCGCGCATAAAAGCTCAGTACAGATAATCGGAGGGTACACGATGAGTCAGATGAAAAAGAGAAAAATGGGGAACTTCGGAGAAATTATGCGTCGTTTAAAGAAGAACCGTCTTGCCATGTTTGGTTTAACAATAGTTGTTCTTCTCTTCATTACGGCGCTCTTTGCTGATTTTATTGCTCCATACAGCTATGCAAAGCAGCATTTAAGCGATGCCTTCCAAGCTCCCAACAGTAAATATATTTTAGGAACAGATGAGTTTGGTCGTGATATTTTCAGCCGCATTGTCTATGGATCTCGAATTTCCTTACAGGTAGGATTTATAGCAGTTGGATTGGCTGTTGTCGTTGGTGGCTTCTTGGGAGCAGTATCCGGCTTTTATGGTGGAAAAATTGATAACCTTATTATGCGGGCAATGGATATATTGCTTTCCATTCCTCAAATTCTATTGGCCATTGCTATAGCGGCATCTTTAGGGCCTGGACTTTTCAACCTTATGATTGCCGTAGGTATTTCCTCGATTCCGAGCTATGCTCGAATTGTGCGCAGCGCTGTTTTGTCAATTCGCAACCAGGAGTTTGTTGAAGCAGCTAAAGCGATGGGATCAAGTGATTTTAGAATTATTATGAAGCATATCCTGCCCAATAGTATGGCACCCATTATTGTTCAGGCAACTTTAGGAGTAGCCTTTGCCATTTTAACGGCAGCTGGTTTAAGCTTCATCGGGTTAGGAATTCAGCCTCCCATGCCAGAGTGGGGAGCCATGCTTTCGGGAGGACGAGGTTATATTCGTGATTATCCATATATGACCCTTTTCCCTGGTTTGGCGATTATGATTACCATTCTTGCTTTGAATTTCCTTGGTGACGGTCTTCGCGATGCCTTAGATCCGAAATTAAAGCGTTAGAGTAAGAGAGGGACGTTTTATGACAGAAAAAAAAGATTTTTTACTGGATATACAGAATCTTACAGTTCATTATGAAACTGATAGCGGTGTCGTTCATGCAGTTGAAGGATTGAATCTTCAGCTTGGACATGGTGAGTCATTGGGTTTTGTCGGCGAAACAGGAGCAGGAAAAACTACAACCGCTTTAGCGATTATGCAGCTTATTCCAAATCCTCCCGGAAAAATTCTTAATGGCAACATCATTTTTGATGGCCAGAATTTAAATACATTGAATGAAGAAGAGAAACGCCACATTCGAGGTGGCAAAATAGCAATGATTTTCCAGGATCCCATGACATCTCTTAACCCTGTCATCCCTGTTGGAGAACAGATTGCTGAAATGATTGAATTGCACCAGAACGTAACAAAAGATGAAGCTTTTAAAAAAGCAGTTCAAATGTTAGAACTTGTGGGAATCAGGCCGGAACGTGCAAAAGATTTTCCCCACCAATTTAGTGGAGGAATGCGTCAGAGAGTGGTTATCGCTATTGCTCTAGCATGTGATCCCACCCTTCTTATAGCTGATGAACCGACAACAGCTCTAGATGTTACTATACAGGCTCAGGTTTTGGAACTAATGAAGGAGCTTAAGAAAGAATTCAACACTTCCATGATCATGATTACCCATGATTTAGGAGTTGTGGCTGAGATTTGCGATAAAGTAGCCATTATGTATGCAGGAAGTGTCGTGGAGTATGCTGACACGCGTGTTCTTTATACGAATCCGCTGCACCCATATACCAATGGCCTTTTTAACTCTATTCCTGATCTTGATGAAGATGAGGAAGAATTGAAGGTTATTCAGGGACTAATGCCAGACCCAACGAACTTGCCTTCTGGGTGTACATTCCATCCTCGATGCCCTCTGGCTCAACCTGAGTGTTCACAAAAGAAGCCAGAAATGATCGAGATTGAGCCTGGACATTTTGTAGCGTGCCCCGTTTGTTGCAACGCTTTTGTGAAGAAGGGGTAGGAGGAAACAAGATGAATGGAAGCAGAGAAAAATTAATTGAAGTCAATCACTTGAAAAAGTATTTCCCAACAAAGAAAGGGATGCTTCACGCAGTAGACGATGTGTCGTTTTTTGTTTACGAGGGGGAGACTCTTGGATTAGTTGGGGAATCTGGATGCGGTAAATCAACATTGGGACGCGTTATGATCCGCCTTCTTGACGCTACTGATGGAGAAGTTATCTATAGAGGGGAAAATATTTTAAAGTACAACAAGAGACAGATGAAAGATCTGCGAAAAGATGTTCAGATTGTTTTCCAAGATCCATATTCATCTCTTAACCCTCGTCTTTCTGTATCAGAACTCATTGCTGAACCGTTGATCGTTAATAACGTGTATAACGGATCAAAGGCAGAGCGTGATGCTCGTATTCGCACTCTCATGGATACGGTAGGTCTGGCACAACGCCTTGTTCATGCCTACCCTCATGAGCTTGATGGTGGTAGACGTCAGCGAATTGGTATAGCACGTTCTTTGGCGTTGGATCCAGATTTCATAGTTCTCGATGAACCTGTTTCGGCCCTTGATGTATGTATTCAGGCTCAGATTTTGAATCTGTTGAATACCCTTAAAAAGGAAAAAGGATTTACCTATATTTTCATTGCTCACAACCTCAGCGTTGTAAAGCACGTTTCTGACCGTATAGCTGTTATGTATTTAGGAAAGATCGTAGAGCTTTCAGATTATCGCACTGTATTTGCTGATCCTCTTCATCCTTATACGCAAGCTCTTCTTTCCGCTATACCTATTCCGAAGGTGGATCAACAGAGAGATCGAATTATTCTCGAAGGAGATGTTCCAAGTCCTATCGAGCCGCCTGAAGGATGCCGTTTTGCTGGTCGTTGCCGTTATAGGAAAGATATTTGTTCTCAAAAAACACCGGAGCTTCGGGAAATAGAAAAAGGACATTTTATAGCTTGCCATTTTGCCCGAAACCTTTCGATGTAGTTTATACGGAGGTGTTTCATGTTGCGTATTGATATGGAGTATGTAAATTCACTTATGCTTGAGCTTTTGTCCATTCCTTCTGTAGGTGGAGATTGTGAAGAGGCAATGGCAAGAGTGGAAGAGGAATTCAATCGTTTTAATATTTCTGTAAGCCGTACAAATAAAGGCGCACTCATAGGAACAATGAAAGGAACAGATGACGATCACCATGTTCTTATTGCGTCTCATGTAGATACCCTTGGAGCTATTGTGCGTGAAATAAAAAGTAACGGACGCCTTAAAATGCTTCAGATAGGTGGCTTTGCCTGGAATTCAGTGGAAGGCGAAAATGTTCTTGTCAGAACAATGGATGGAACAGAATATTCTGGTTCCATTCTTCCTTATAAAGCTTCAATACACGGTTTTTCAGACGAAGTACGTGATATGAAACGTGATGACGACTCGATGGAACTTCGTCTTGATGAGCTTGTGAAGACAAAAGAAGACGTTTTGAATTTAGGAATTCATGTTGGTGACCTTATCTTCTTCCAGCCACGAGCGGTTATTACCTCTTCTGGTTTTGTAAAATCTCGCCATTTAGACGATAAAGCGTGTGTTGCCCTCATGTTCGGAGCTATCAAATCCCTTTGCGATGAGGGAAAAATGCCATCTCGCACCACTCATTTTTACGTTACCAATTACGAAGAGATGGGACATGGAATTTCGCGTATTCCTGAGAAAGTTACAGAATTCGCAGCTCTGGATATAGGAATAGTTACAGAAGCATCTGCTTCAGAAGAGACAGCTGTAACTATTTTGGCCAAAGATAGCCGCACTCCCTATGATCTGTCGTTCAGAAAGCGCCTTGTCGCTTTAGCTGAAAAATATGGAATCGACTATAGAGTGGATGTTCACTATCGTTATGGAAGTGACGCGAGTATTGCAGCCATAGCCGGATTCGACGTTAACTTTGCTTGTTTCGGCCCTGGTGTTGATGCAACACATCATTATGAACGTACTCACGTAAAGGCGATAGAAGAGACTGCCAAACTTCTTACTGCTTACATAAGCGATTAATTACCAAGAAACGATATTGGATATTAATGGAGGATTGAAAATATGTCTTCAGTTGTTGAGCGTTTTTTACATTACGTATCCTTCGATACCCGGGCGATAGAAGAATCAGGTAACGTTCCCAGTTCTGAGGGGCAGTTTGATCTCGCCAATGCCGTTGCAGAAGAAATGAAAGCACTTGGCATGGTTGATATCTCTGTTGATGAACATGCTTACGTTATGGGAACTCTCCCTGCAAATACAAAGAAGGCAAACGTTCCTTCTGTTGGGTTTATTGCTCACCTTGATACCTCTACAGAAGTAACAGGTGCAAATGTTAAGCCCAGAATAGTAAAAAATTATGATGGGGAAGATATTGTCCTTAATGAAGAACTTAATGTTGTTCTTTCTACGAAAGATTTCCCTGAATTGAAAAATTACAAGGGAGAAGATCTTATTGTTACCGATGGAACCACTCTTCTTGGTGTAGATGACAAGGGGGGCATGGCTCAGATTATGGCAGCAGTAGAGTATTTTACAACTCATCCAGAAATTGAGCATGGTCCGATTAAAGTTTGTTTTACTCCAGACGAAGAGATTGGTCATCAGGCTGTGTTACTTGACCTTAACGCTTTTGGCGCAGATTTCGCTTATACAGTCGATGGGGGACCTGTCGGGGAGCTTAACTTCGAGACATTCAATGCCGCGAAGGCTGTTATAACGATTCATGGACGTAATGTCCACCCAGGAACGGCTAAAAACAAAATGGTTAACGCTGCTCTCATCGGGACTGAATTTGCTGCTATGCTTCCCACAGAAGAAACTCCTGAGAAGACAGAGGGATATGAAGGCTTTTATCATCTTATTTCCTTCAGCGGTGATGTCGAAAAGGCCGAATTACAGTACATTATTAGAGATCATGATTGGGATAAGTTCCAAAATCGTAAAGCTTTTGTCGAAAAAGCTGCACAGAAACTACAGGAGAAATATGGTTCTCACGTTTTAGAGTGTGTTCTTTCAGATCAATATTACAACATGGCTGATAATATTAAAGAAGCCATGCATATTGTTGAAACTGCTCAGCAAGCGATGAAAAATGTTGGTATAGAGCCGATTATTGTTCCTGTACGTGGTGGCACTGATGGCTCAAGCCTTTCTCACCGTGGTCTCTTGACTCCGAACCTTTTTACTGGCGGTCATAATTATCACGGACGTTTTGAATATGTTCCTGTTTTTGCCCTTGAAAAGGGAGTCGAAGTGATTGTTAATATTCTAAAACTTTACGCGGAGTAGTTTGGCAACGAAAGAGTGTAATATACAATAACAAAACAACAAAACAACAAAAGGGAAGCTTTTACTTACAAAAAAGCTTCCCTTTTTATTACAATTGTTGATACTCAAATACGTGAAGATTCGACAATAAGTTTTTGGAATAAAGGAAGCATGGTATCTGAAGAAGAAAGCATCATTTCCGGATGCCACTGCACTCCAACAACGAATGGGTTGTTTTCTTTTTCTATAGCTTCAACAATTCCATCAGCTGCACAGGCTGTGACTTTAAATCCTTTTGCGCATTGTTTTATACTTTGATGATGGTAGCTGTTAACAGGAATTTTTTGTGAAAACAGAGATGAAAGTATAGACTCAGATTCAATATTGATTGTATGTGTAGCATTTCCTCTGAGTGCTTTTTGAGAGTGTTTGACAAAAAAATTCGGGTCAGAAGCTATGTCCTGATATAAATTCCCTCCAAAAGCCACGTTGAGAAGTTGTGCCCCCTTGCATATTCCCAAGAAAGGTTTACCTGCATCTACGGCGGCTTTCACAGAGGCCAACTGGGAGCGATCAATAGACGTGCAGATAAATTCAAGTTTATTATGTGGTTCCTCACCATAAAGAAGTGGATCAATATCATATCCGCCCGAGGCAAGCACCCCATCTACAGTAAGTGGAAGTTCCTTCGCCAATTCGAGATTGTCTACCACAGGCAAAATAAGAGGAATGCCGCCTGCTTTTTCTACAGCACGAATATAATCTGTATTGACATAGCTTCGTTCTAATCCATACATGCTGTCGTTCTTATCAAAAAGGATATTACCTATTATTCCTATAACGGGTTTTTTCATTGTCGTATTCCTTCCTTTTGTGAAAGAGCCTGTATCGTATTGAAGAGAAGAGTTACTCCAATAGGTAAAGAGGCTTCATCAATATCAAAGTATTCATTGTGATGTCCTGCCGTTAGTGTAGAGCCTACAATAATATAGGTAGCTTCTCCGCCATGATCTTGAACTCTTTTCATCATCCACGTAGCATCGTCACTTCCACCAGAAGGAGTATTTCTCTCTATTTCTTTGATTTCTTTTATCTTAGAAGCTTCAGAGACTATAAGATCTACAAGATCATCACTGCTGCGAGTGGTTGTAGCTGCGCCGGTTTCCTTAATACTACTCGTAATGCCGTACATTGTAGCAGCTCCATCGATGATCTCACAGGCTCTTTTATAAACATATGATGCTATCTCTTCTGTTTCTCCCCGAGTTTCTACCTTCATGATAGCTTTGGGAGGAATAACATTTCTTCCTTCTCCTGCCTGGAGAACACCAACATTAACACGTGTCATGCCTTTTGAATGAGGAGCAATTGCATGAAGATTTAGCGCTGCGGAACAGGCGGCTAGAAGTGCATTTTTACCATTTTGCGGAGCGGCTCCGGCATGGGACGAAACTCCGGTGAATTGAACGTCAAATTTCGTTGTGCAGAGAAAACCATAGGCACCGGCAGTTATTTTCCCCGTAGGATTGGGCATCCCAAGATGAACAGCTATAAAGTAGTCGCTGTCATCAAGAATCCCCTTATCAGTAATGGCTTTAGCACCTCTGACTCCCTCTTCTGCTGGCTGAAAAATAAGCTTTATTTTGCCAGTAAGGGTTTCTTTATGTTCCATAAGAAGCTCTGCAAGTCCGAGTCCCATGGCGGTATGACCATCATGCCCACAGGAGTGCATTGCTCCAGGATTAACAGATGCGAAGCCTTCTTTTACAGGGCGGTGTTTAGGATCTTTTGTTTCAGAAACGTCTACTGCATCAAAATCGAAGCGGAGTGAT
>Ga0172378_10005490_pt1 | contig 11846 bp, 26 predicted proteins | sample GrowelOW332metaG_FD_119755 | JGI IMG/M metagenome (GOLD analysis project Ga0172378, IMG submission 119755) | Groundwater microbial communities from an aquifer near a municipal landfill in Southern Ontario, Canada - Pumphouse #3_1 metaG | ecosystem: Environmental > Aquatic > Deep subsurface >... | reverse complement strand
TGAATGTGTTTATGATTATATGCGTAAGTATGTTACAGAAATTTATAACACAATTGAGCCTGTAGAAGATGGAACTGGAAACAGTTACAAAGAAAAGCAAAAGCATTTTGCAAGCAAAGACAGAACACAGCTTAAAATCATTGCCGCAAGCCTTGAAACGATTTGCAAGCGGCTGGACGCTATGGAGGGTAAATATTGATATGAAAACTGTACATGATTTGAGCCGGGAAGAACTGGACGAATTGAAAATGGCATACTATGACCAACTACAATATACAGACGATGCCGATTCTTTTCTTTGCTATGATGCAATTCCTAACAGCGTTATCTTTGAGCATTATGACGGCATTAGTTTTGTTAATGATGATTTTTTCTGTAATTGTGAAAGTGAGGACTGAAAGACAAAGAAAACCGCAAACCAACTTGTACAAGAATTAAAGAAAGCAGTTAATAGCTAATAGGATATTGACAAACTGAAAGAATTGTGCTAGTATGTATACAGTTAATAAACCGATAAAACAACAGACAATAAAAAAACAAATTAAAAACGAAATGGAGAAGGTGTAAACATTGAAATATCAAGCACAAATAAGGCATATCAACGGCGATATTATAACTACAATTTGTGATAATAAACGAGACAGATTTATAGAAGAAGTAGAATTAGCAAGGAGAGACATTGTAACATATTTGGGGGAATGCAATACCGAATATAATAATGATGATTTATTTATTAAGGAGGTTTAATCATGGGATACAATACAACGGACTTTGACAACCTGTTAGACGAGATAACCACGGAAACGGAACGCATTAAATCAGAAATGGACATTTTCAAGTTTGACCATGCGGAGAATGTTTACATCTATAACCGATTAACAACGATTTTATTAAAATTACAAGCTATCAAATAAATGTTCGCCATCAAGCGGAGCGGGGAGTTGTTACAAGAAATATTTTCCCGTTGAATTAAAAGAAATGAGGGATTAACCATGGACAACTACAAAGTTACACAACTTGAAAAGATGCTTGCGCACGAAACAAGCGCAACGGAAGAACACTACGGTGCACGTTTGAAGCACGGGCATGGAGACACAAAGTCGCTAACGATTGATGCGGGAGGAATTAAAACGTTGATTGAGTATTATAAAACGCATAACACGGAGCTTTAAGGGAGGGTTAAACAATGGACAAGAGATATAGTGTTGTAACTTGGTCTGATGATGTAGGTACAGACGAACGCATGGACTACACAAGAAAAGCCGATGCAATCAAAGAAGCGAGAAGTTACAATGGCAAAGAAGAATATGCGGCGATTTATGACAGGAAGAAACAAGCTGCTTTTGTTGTCTTTGGCGGTGTTAAAAAGTCAGTTTTTAGCGTCTATGTTTCTGTTGAAAAGTTGAAACAATGAAAAAGAAGGGGTATAAGATGACCAAATTAAACAAAGATACAGCAAAAGCGGCCTATTTTGATATTGTTACACATAGCTGGACATTTGGGCGCATGACAAAAGATGAGCAAATTCGTTGCAATGAAGCGGTTTTTGAAACAAGAGAAAACTACATTAAAGGCAATTTTGGACAAAGAATAAATACCTATGCTTTGATTTATAGTGCTTTTCTATTGGGTTTGGGATATGACGGGCCGTTTTGGAGGGAAAAAGATTAAAGCAATCTATAAGCGATTTAGAGACGTTCTAAGCGGCTTTTGGTGGTAGGGTGGTATAAATACCTTGCTAAACCGAAAGCCGCTTAGAACGTCTTTATGGGGTTTATAGAAGGTTGAAAGAAATTTGAAAAGTTGTGAAAAAATGTGTTGACAAGTATTGAAAAGTGTGATAGTATGTAGACAGTAAGAAACACAAATAAATTTATGGAGGACGCACAATGAAAATTTATCTTGCTGAAATGTATCAAGTAGAATTTGCAAATGGTGGTGTTACTGTTATGAATGGGGCAAGCCTTAAATTAAGATTGCTCGCGGATGCAGACTTGCATATGTCTTGCGGAAAACCTTGGAAATACGCAGTTGTAAAATACGGAAGAACAAGCATATAAATAATTAAAGGCTGGCGCAAGCTGGTCTTTAATTTTGTATATAGACTTTAGCGAATTAAAGCGATAATGTATTAAAGTAAAAATTTTTTAATTTATTTTATTAAAACACTTGACATCCGGCATAGACTATGGTATTATAATTATAGAAGCCGAGGGAAACCGCAGGGGAGGGGAAGGTCGGGCTTTGGTTAGTCATGGCTAACTGTGGGCGAAATAGACAAATTAGGCCGGGTCGATTTGTGCAATATTTTGGTAATAAAATGCTTGACTTTTGGCGTGGCTTGGTATATACTTTAATCATGGAACAGAGATAAACCAAACAACAAATAAACGGAGGAAAGAAAAATGAAAACTGAAAGATTTATAAAAGAGTATGCCAAGTATAAGATTGAAGGCTTGAAGCACAATACGCTTATGCAAACGGAATTAAGAGATAAAGCTATTGCAAGAATTAACAAGGTTATTGCTTATCGTGAAAAAGGCCTAATTACTTCAGATGAAGCAATCAAAGCAATTTTGAATTGTTTTGACGATTGAAAGATTAAGCGGAGCAATCCGCTTTTTCTTTTGTCGTCAAACTTTAGCCAACTAAATCGCTAAATCATTAAAGCCTATTTTTTAAAAGCCGCTCTCCCCTTTTACCATATTATCGCACATAAAGTCAAGTTTTTCAATAGGCAAAATGCACAAAGTTTTAGCTGGCGATTTGTGCAATATTTCAGTAGCAGAAATTGAAAAAAGTCTTGACAATCTTTAATGTATGGTGTACAATGTAATTACAGTAAAGGAACGGAGGACAATAAAATGTTTGACAACACTCTATCAACGAAAATCCTTGCAAAGTCTGTAAGACTGGAGAACACAAGCGGAACGGAAAAGCGGCAGTATAACGTGGGCGATACGGTTAGAACGTCAAGTGTATGCCCGTATGTTATGCAAGGCAAGGTTACAGAAGTCTATAAACAGAATGGCTATTATTATTACATTGTCAGCGGCAAGACTTTAAGAACAAAAGATATTGAAGGGAGAATTTAACATGAAAAAGCAAATGACATTTATTTCCTATGTGGAAGATAAAGACGGGAAAATGATTGATTTTGAACGGTTTAGTTGTGCAAGAGCAAACACGGTATTAAATAATCTTAAAAAACTGTATAACGGTGCTTGGGGAAGTCTGTACAACTATCCAAATGCCGACCATGTGACAATATACGCCATGCCGGACGGATATAATAAAGCTGGAGCGATTATTGTTGAACCGTGGAAAAATTTTAAAGAAATTTGAAAAAAGGGCTTGACAAACGCCCGAAAGTTTGATAATATAAAGATACGGCAAAGGACAAAACAAAAACGAAAGTAGAGGAATGAAAAATGTATACTTTGATGAATGGCGAAAAAGTTGAAAATTTGCGGTTTGCGTCTACTGGTGTAGAGGCATGGGAACAGAGCCAATATTATTGGTATTATGGCAAGAAAGTTTGTCAAATGCTGAACGGTGAAACGAGTGAAGTGCGTGTTATTGACGTGTATGGGAATGACGTGGAAATTGTTAAGACTTGAGAGGGCATGGCCCTCTTTTGCCTTTTTACTTTAGTTCGCTAAATCGGTAGTGTATTAGTTCATTATCGCTTTAGCGAACTAAAGTTTTATTTTTGCCAGACCACTTTCGCACGGTAAAGCGATAAAGTTTTGAAAAATTTTTTGTCAAAATTTTCCCCTCGCATTACGAGCGGTCAAATTTTGCCCCCATAATATGTATATGTATATAGATATTTATATATGTATAATGTAGTGTATTGTATATACATATATACCTATATACTAGTCTATTAATCTATGTAGGAGCACGTAGAATCTGTTTTAGGTGCGTATAGGTGAAAGTTTGTATGGGTAGATTTAGAAGCGATTGTAGGTGTGTTTTTGTTGATTGTTTAAGTATTCGTATAAGGCTTGACAAATTTATATGCGTATGGTATAATACAACCAATCTATCAATAAAAGCAAAGGAGTAAATAAGCAAATAAATGTACAGGGTGAATGTATATAAGCATTGGAAAAACGAATCGAAAAAAGTAACGTGGTTTGATTATACATCTATAGAAGAAGTTGATGAATTTATAAATTCGATTGGCTTTGAGCCGATTCGAGATGGTTGGTATATAGACAACTCGTATATGGATAAAGGCGTAAGATGCCGAAGCGAAATTTATTGTAAAATTGAGAAAATGTAAAGTTTGTTTTACATGATTACGAACTGGAAAATTGAAATCGAAAAAGCCAGCCGTTTGGAAAAATGAAATCGAAAATTTTATTTGAATGGAGAAATGGGCCGTGGAATTAGAAAATCGAAAACGATTTGCAGATTTGAAATTTGATTTCGAGCTGGAAAAATGGATTTGTGAATGTGGGGCAGAATATGGTGCGGAAATTCCAAAACCAAATTACTGTATGAAATGTAAAAGGATGTGGTTGAAAAATGATGTTCAAGAAATGTGAAGCTATCAATGCGTATGGAACGATTGACAAAAAGTATATTATTAAAAAGAGTAAACATAAGAGTTGGGTTGTGTATGAATTAATTGATGGGTTTTATGAAAAGAACGGAATGGAAAAAGCAAATTTGGCCGAAGCTAAAAAATTAGTTTTGAAATTGTTTTATAAAATTGAAATTTAGTCTTGACAAATTGATTTGTTTGTGATATAATACGTTTATAACGATGAGCAACCATCGTTTGAATCGAGCCAGAAATTTTAATTTTATTTTTGGAGGTACTGTATTATGTACAATTCTATTTTTGATGACCTGTTTCCTATTGGCTTTGCTCGTCCTACTCGTTTCATTTTTGAAACCAACGGCGTAAGAGATATGAATCCTGCTGTGTGGTCTAAAATTGAAAACGGTTATCGGGCTGTTGTTAAGACGCTTGGTATTGTAGAACCAAAGATTGAAATGACCGATACTGGAATTAAGGTGTCTGGTGAAAATGAACTTTATGGTAAGAAGTATAAGACTGAAGTAAATCTGCCAGTAGCAGAAGAGATTCTTGATAATATTACTGATGTTACTTATAGCACAACTGCGGGTTTAACTTTTGTAACCGTCAAGGTTAAGTCTCCTGAAAAGAAGAAGATTGACATTCATAAGGTGAGCGAAAAAATCTAATTTTATTTTTTAATTTCTTAAATGCGGCTTTAACCGCTTAATTTAATCTGGCTCGATAAATTATACCACAGGACGAAAAAATGCTTGACATTTGAGTAGTTCTGTGGTATAATTATATTATTAAGTAAAGGAGGTGCTGTTATGAAGCAATTCAACGAAGGTGATATTGTATTCTGTGCATTTTGTAACGTGTATAATCATCATCCTCAGCACCGTAAGGTTCGGTATCAAGGCGCGGATAATCGTGTATGGGTTGAACGATATGACGAACGTGATAATAATTGTTGGTTCTATGTGAAAGAAACTTTCTACAGCTATGAAGATTGTAAAGCCTATTGTGATGCTTACAAAGCAGAACAGAACAGAGTCAACGCCTTGTCAGATGAAGATTGGGTTTTGGAAGAAGCCAAAGCCTATCTGTCCAGATATTTTGATTCTGAAATTGTAAACGAATACCTTGAAAAGATTAAGGCTTTGCCAGACTATGGTAATGTAGAACTCAAGATTAGAGATGGGGTTGTGTACTATACTCGTTGGTATCCTGCTAACCCTTGTAGACCGCCTGCGTCTAACACTCGTCATCGTGAAACTAAAGCTGAGAAAGAAGCAAGGTTGATTAAGCAAGCTGAAGATAGGCAGAAAGATTTTGAAGAAAGGTATAGGGTACTATAATGACAAAACAAGAACACTGGGCTTCAATCAAAGCCGATTTTATGACTCATGTGCCAGAGCAATACACCGTACAACCCATTGAAATTGATACTGATAGTAAGTATTATCTTCCAACGATTATTATTGATGATGACTATTGGATTAAAGGCCAAGCCAATATATGCCAAGCCATCAGTTCTAACCCAGTAAAAGAGTATGTATATGGCATAAGACTTGAGTGTTTTTATGAGTGCGGTTGTCTTAAATATAGTTTAGGCTTTGAGCTTGGTAATTATGAAGATATGCAACGGCTATTTGAAAATTGGATTGAATACAAATCTTGGATTGATAAGTATGTGGGAGTTCAAAAGTCCATTTGCGATAATATGCGCCTGTTGGAATATGTTCAAAATAAGATTCAAAACAAACTGCTACAACAGAAGTTCGATAAAGATGAAGCTGCTGAATGTGTGAACAAATTGTTAACGGTTAAGAATTTTATTGAAGACGAAAGGCTGATTGAAAGGTTTGGTTAATAAATGACTAATTTACTTCACGGCGATTGCTTTACAGAAATGCAAAAGCTCATTGACCAAGATATAACTGTAGACGCAATCATTACCGACCCTCCATATAATATCAATCAAGCCAAATGGGACAATGGGTTTGATATGGACAAAGCCGCAATCTTATGTTCTCAACTATTGAAGCCAAGTGGAAACCTTATCCTTTTTCAAGGTTGGTCAAATGCATGCAAAACCAAAGCAATTTTTGATACATACTTTCATATGGAAGATTGGATTATTTATGACCGTATCAAAGGGCGTGGTGGTAAAAAGCATCTTGTTTCAACCCGTGAAGATATTCTATGGTACTCTAATAGCTCAGATTATACTTTTAATAAAATTCCATCGACCATTAAGAAGAAAACAGGCGGTCTTGGTCTAAAAAATGGCTGTGAATTTAGAGCCATGAGTAATGTATGGACGGATATTTCACCTCTTGTACCTTGGAGTAAAGAACGTGTAGACCACCCAACCCAAAAGCCAGTACAACTTATGGAAAGATGTGTAATTTTGTGGACTAATGAGGGTGATACCGTATTGGATTTTACGATGGGTAGTGGCTCGACTGGTGTAGCTTGTAAAAATCTGAATCGTAATTTTATTGGTATCGAAATTGGCGATAAAGAGTTTGAGATAGCTAAGAATAGGATTGAAAATGTTGAAAGGTTTGGTGTGTGATGATTGAAATAAAGCTAATCTGGCATAAGTGGACTGATGAAAAGCCTGATACATTGGATGATATTCTTGTGGCTCGAACGAGAGAAAGGAGTAAAAATGAGACAAATTAACGCTTATGATATTACAGGTTTTGTTGATGGGATGCTTGAGCCGTTGAGCAGTATTGAAAGTTGGGCTGTCAGTATGGCTCAAGAGAATGATTTGGAAGATAGATTAGAGTATCTTAAATATATTCAAGAGGCTATTGACGAAATTAAAGAGAGGGCAAGATGAGCCTATACAAGCAAGACAACCTATCACTAATGTGCCAACTTCAGTCATCTTCTATCGACCTTATCTATTGTGATATTCTATACAACACAGGCAAAAATTTTACAGATTTCAACGATAATATTGGTTCGCCCACAGAAGCGATTCAATGGTATGAGCCAAGATTTATTGAAATGAAACGATTGCTGAAAGATACTGGTTTACTTTACATTCAATGTGACTATAATTTATCTCATTACATAAAAATTTGTCTTGATAATATCTTTGGCTCGAAGCAATTTAGGAATGAGATTATCTGGTATTACAACTCAGCTCCAAGAAAGAAGAAAGATTTTGGCAAACGCCACGATACAATTTTTAGATATAGTAAGACAAATGATTATTATTTCAACGCCGATTCAGAATATACCCGTCAGCCATACTCACCAACAGCCCCACGAGGCTATGAGAAAGAAAAGTACTATGATAATCGGGGCAAAATAATGGATGATGTGTGGCAGATTCCGATGCTTGGACAGAATGATAAGACAGAGAGGGTTGGTTACGCCACTCAAAAGCCAAAAGAATTGCTGTATAAGATTATTGATAGTAGTTGTCCGAAAGATGGAGTGTTCGCTGATTTCTTTTGTGGAAGTGGCACAAGTCTTGTTGTGGCAAAAGAGTTGGGGATTGAGTATGTGGGGTGCGATATTAGTGAGAGGGCGATTGAGATTTGTAAAAGTAGGCTTGACAAATGATTGATAATGTGGTATAATATACACATCTTAAAGAAAGAGGTATGTGTTATGACTATATGGGACTTTGATAAAGTAACTGAAATTTCTTGTGGTGTTAATAATGATAGCGATTTATTCTTGGGCGACAATAGAAGTGGCTATAATTTAAGAGATACCGAAGAAAACCGGAAGTATATTAAAAACGATTATAAGAGATATACTGGTAAGGAGATTAAATGAAAATTCTTGTAGCTTGTGAAGAATCTCAAGCCGTTACAAACCGCTTGAGAACTTGGGGGGGGGCATGAAGCCTACTCTTGCGATATAATTGATTGCTCTGGTGGACATCCTGAATGGCATATTAAACAAGATGTGTTGCCGTTGCTGAACGGCGATTGTGAGTTTAAGACTTGCGATGGTGTGGTACATAAGATTATGGGTAAGTGGGATATGATTATTGCTCACCCACCTTGTACATACCTTACAGTAACAGGCAATCGTTGGTTTAATGTGGAAAAATATGGCAAAAAAGCAATTCAGAGATATAAAGATAGAGAAGAAGCAATTAAATTCTTTATGGCTTTTGCCAATGCCAATTGCGATAGAATTGCAATAGAAAATCCTGTTGGAATTATGTCTACCGAATGGCGAAAGCCAGACCAAAATATTCAGCCTTATATGTTTGGTGATGCTTTTGAAAAGAAAACTTGTCTATGGCTTAAAGGATTAGATAAATTAGAGCCAACAAATGTTGTTCAACCGCCAGAAAGAATTAAATTTGATAGTGGCAAGTCTATGCCAGCTTGGTATGCAGAAGCGTGGCATTTATCAAAAGAAGAAAGAGCAAAAGTAAGAAGTAAGACCTTCCCCGGAATTGCACAGGCTGTGGTAGAACAATGGGCTGGGAAAGTTGAAGATTGACAAGCGATAAGAAATATGGTATAATATAGCAAGACAAGGGCAAGGAATAGTTGATTGTCTCTTACCCTCTTGCGTAAGGAGGGACTGTATGATTCAGAAAGTCAATGATTTGAATTGGTGGATTGAATATCAAGGCGTTAAATTGTATTGGTATGAAAAGGTGTTGCTTTTATCAAAAAGAAATTTCATGAAAGCCATACGAAGATTAAGAAGATTTGTTGAATGTGGCAAATATGAAAATACAGAAAACGATAGAATAATTATCGTTCTTAAAGAAGGCAAAACTGTTAGAGGGAATAGAGCAAAAATTCCCTGGATATTGATTGACAAACAAGCTGACTTGTGATATAATATAATAGAGGTGAGCAGAATAGCGCAATTCTGGTCTTTGAGGGTAAGAGGTTGTATTCTTACCCTACTCTTGTAAGGAGGGATAATTTGATTAACACATATACTTCGCTTCACAACCACTCCGAGTACAGCTCTGCCCTATTGGGCTTCACAGACTCTATCAACAAGATTCCTGAAATGCTCAGGTGGTGCTATGATAACGGTTTGCGTGGTATGGCTTTGTCAGACCACGAGGGAGTTAGTGGCTTTCCTGAAATGGAGCAAGCCATAGATAAGATGACTCTTGAACGTCCGTTTACTTATATCTTTTCAAACGAGATTTATCTTATCTCTGAGCAAGAAGATGAATTAAAGAATAGCGAAACAGAGCGCCCACACTATTGGCACTTCTTACTTACTTGCCTTGACGAAGTTGGTTTACATCAAATGTATGAGTTATCTTCACGGGCTTGGTTAAGAAGCTATATGTGGCATGGGCTTAGGCGCAGACCAACTTTCTATTCAGATATTGAGGAAGTTATTGGTGGTAATTCTAACCATATAATCGCCTCAAGCGCCTGTTTGGGCGGCTTCTTGCCGAAGAAAATTTTATCTAATGATAAACAGGGCGCATTAGATTTTATCTCTTGGGGCAATCAAATTTTTGGAGCGGGCAATTTTTTTCTTGAGTGTCAACCCTGCGAAGAAGACAATGATGAGCAAATAGCGGTAAACAAAGCTCTTTGGAAACTGCACGAATATACAAATACACCTATTATCGTCACTACAGATTAAACTTGACATTTTTCATATTTTCAACAAATAAATTAAAAGGAGGTGAACGAAATTCATATAACAAAAGAATTAAAAGAAATTGGTCTTAGATATAGAAAGTACAATATAAATGACCACTACTTCGATACAATAGATACACACAATAAAGCGTATGTTCTTGGTGCTTTTTATTCTGACGGCTATCTTGTTATAGAAGGAACAAAAACAAAAAGAATCGGCATAGATAGCATCGATGGAGATTGGCTTGAACTAATCGCAAAAGAAATGGAATTTGATGGTGAAATTGTGCGACTTTCAGGTTGTAGAAGCGGCTATAGTTCAAACACACAAGCATATCGTTTCAAAATATCTTCACCGTTACTTTACGATACATTGATAGAAAAAGGCTGTATAGAACATAAGACAAATAATTTATTGTTTCCAAACGAAGAACAAGTCCCAAGAAAATTTTTGAACTCTTTTATCGCTGGATTTATGGATGGGGACGGGTCTTTGTGGAGAAGCGACAGAGAATACAAGGGAAAGCCGTATTATGCGTATGGTCTAAATTTTACAGGAACAAAGGAAATGCTGGAAGGTATACAAAATTATTTTGGTTCCAATATAAAATATAGGCAGCGTTTTCCTGAAAGAAAAGTAAACAGTTGGACTATAACGTATAGTGGCTTCAATACTGTATTTGAAAAAGTTCGTTTGCTTTATCGTGATACGGATATTAAAATGCCTCGAAAATATGAAAAATTTTTAAAAATGTGTCAAGATAGTCGAGCAAGTCAGTAATGGCTTGTGTTAAGTCTCGTGAACCCGGATTGCAACGGGGTGTGAAGTTTTATCTTTGCTAACGGTAAACAGCTAAAGCGAAAGCCACGCCAATACCGTGCCAAGCCTTGAAAAAGGAAGGTGTAACGACTATTCCGTATGGAAGTAAGGTGGAGAAGCTACCACTTGAAGTGCGAGATACCCGACCGAGTAATGTTGAGGGTAAAGAGATAGTCTATTCCTTATAGAAATATAAGGTAGTAAAGTCCCATTATTTGACGATAGGTAATAGAGAAATCCATGCCGCTTTCTTGAATAGCAAAAATGGTGGCGACACTCGTGAGGCTGATAAATTCTATCGTTGCGCTCACTTTTATACACCTCAAGAATTAAGAGAAGCGTTGTATGTGTCTGGATTTGATGATGAACAGATTGACGAAATGTTCAATAATACGAACGCCATTGCAGATAGGGTACAGCCAATTACGTTAAAGAAAACCACTCAAGTCCCGGCTTTACCAGAAGTTCCCAAATATGAAATCAAAGGGTATTTCAAAGAATACTATCCGAAATTTGAAATTGTTCGTTATTATGCAGAATCTAAAGACCCATATGAGCAGTTTTATTTCGCTCAAATTGAAGAAGGTTTATACAAGCATATTGAATCTCATCCAGAGATTGATGTTGAAACTTACATATCTCAAGTCAACACAGAGATGGAACAAGTCAAGGGGCTTGGGGAAATCTTTGATGGTCAACGCATGAGCGATTATTTTACCGTTGTTCAAAAAGTTGTTGATTTGATTTGGTCGGAGGGTGATAGTCTGGTAGGTATTGGGCGTGGTTCTGCTGGCGCTTATGTAACAAACAAGTTACTTGGCATTACTGGCATCGACCCAATGCAAGAAGAAATTAAGGACTTCTATCCTTGGTGGCG
>Ga0172378_10005489_pt1 | contig 11846 bp, 16 predicted proteins | sample GrowelOW332metaG_FD_119755 | JGI IMG/M metagenome (GOLD analysis project Ga0172378, IMG submission 119755) | Groundwater microbial communities from an aquifer near a municipal landfill in Southern Ontario, Canada - Pumphouse #3_1 metaG | ecosystem: Environmental > Aquatic > Deep subsurface >... | reverse complement strand
CCGGCGATCAAACCGGTACCGGCGCTGGCCGGCTTCAACAGTACCGAAGCACCGCCGAATTTTACTTCAATTGCATGAGGCAGAGTAGTTCCGCGCAACGGAATCTGCATCATATTCTTACGTGCCGCTTCGGTACCCTTGCGGATAGCGTCTGAAACTTCATTCGCCTTACCGTAGCCGTAACCAATGCGGCCTTTACCGTCGCCAGCAACAATCAGAGCGCCGAAACTGAAGTTACGGCCACCTTTTACAACCTTGCTGCAACGGTTAATAGAGATAACGCTTTCGCTGATATCGCTATTGACTTCTTCATTTTTGAAATTTTCACGTTTCGCCATGAGTCGAACTCCTAAAATTTAAGTCCGTTAGCCTTTGCGGCATCGGCAATAGCCTTCACGCGGCCGTGGAATCTATAACCGCAGCGGTCAAAAACCACCTCGGAGATATTCGCCTTTACGGCCTGTTCGGCAGCAATCTTACCCAGCAAAGCTGCGCCATCCATATTCGGTTTGGCGTTAACTTCTTTAAACTGAGCGCCCAACGTACTGGCGGATGCCAGCGTTACACCGTTCACGTCATCAATGAACTGACAATAAATGTTGTTCGTGGTGACGGAGACAGCAAAACGCGGACGTTCCGGCGTACCGGAAATCTTTTTGCGAATGCGCAAATGACGGCGCACACGCAACTCTTTTTTATCTTTGACAGCCATCTAAATACCTCTGAATTAGCCGACAGACTTACCTTCTTTGAGGATGATCTGTTCATCAACATAACGGATACCCTTGCCTTTGTAGGGCTCAGGCTTACGGAAACCGCGAATAGTAGCGGCGGTTTGACCCACCAACTGCTTATCGGCACCTTCCACTACAATCTTCACACCATCGGTTACTGTTAAGGTAACTCCGGCCGGAGTTTCAAACTCCACCGCGTGTGAATAACCAATATTCAAGGTCAACTTCTTACCAGCTAATTGAGCACGATAACCTACGCCCACGATCTGAAGCTCTTTCTTGAACCCGGTTACTACGCCCACAACCATGTTGTGGATCAAGCTGCGGGTCAAACCCCACATCGCATTAGAGGTGCGGCTTTCATCGGTACGGGATACATGAATCTTGTTGCCATCTACCGCCACCGCTACATGCGGCGGCAGAGCTAAGGTCAACTTACTCTTGCCTTCCACCGTCACGACACCGTCCGCAACACCAACTTTTACGCTGGCCGGAAACTCAATCGCTTGTTTACCAATTCGTGACATTTTATATTAATCTTTCCGGATTAGTTATTACCAAATGTAACAAAGCACTTCGCCGCCTACATTTTCGGCCGCCGCTTTCTTACCGCTCATGATCCCTTTGTTCGTGGTCAGAATAACCGTACCCAAGCCATTGCGCACCTGCGGAATTTCCGTAGACTGGCAATATACTCGGCAAGACGGCTTGCTTACACGTTCGAGACCTTCTATTACCGGCTTGCCCTGATAGAACTTCAGGTCAATCTTCAGAAAACGCTTGTTACCGTCTTCCTTTACCTGGTAATCACAAATGTAACCTTCGCTCTTCATTACCGCGGCGATGGCCACCTTTTCTTTGCTGCCGGGCATTTCCACGTTCGGCAAACCGGCTGCACCGGCATTGCGTACACGGGTAAGCATATCGGCAATCGGATCTTGTAAACTCATCTTTTACTCCTTGATATTACCAACTGGCTTTGGTTACGCCCGGAATCTGACCGGCACTGGCCAATTCGCGGAAACAAATACGGCACAGACCGAACTTACCGATGTAAGCCCGCGGACGACCGCATACTTTACAACGCGTGTAATTACGCACCGCAAACTTGCTGCCGCGTTCGCACTTGACAATTAAACTCTTCTTAGCCATAAATCATCAATTCCTTATTGTTCCGCGAACGGTACTTCCATTAACTTCAGCAGTTCAAGAGCTTCCGCGTCGGTCTTGGCAGTGGTTACCATCGTGATGTTTACACCCAACGGGTACTTAAGTTTGTCCTGGTCGACTTCGGTAAAAACCGCTACGTCCGGAACACCCACGTTATAGTTACCGGCGCCGTCAAAACCTTTCGGGCTGATACCCCGGAAGTCGCGGACACGCGGCATTGTGTTGTGCACAAAACGATCTAAGAATTCATACATGCGGGCACCGCGCAATGTTACCATTACACCAATCGGCATCCCTACACGCAATTTAAAGTTAGATACGTTCTTCTTCGCCTTAGTAATAACCGGCAATTGACCGGTGAATGCACCAATCTGCTTCTTCGCTTCCGTAAAGGCATCGCGTTCGCAGCTGCTGTTCATCCCGGTACTGATAACGATCTTCGTCAAACGAGGAATCTGCATTACATTCTTGTACTGCATAGTTTCCTGAAGTTTGCCGCGAACCTCATCATTATATTTTTTCAGCATATCAGGCATAATTCATTACTCCTGGGCCGCGCCGGCTTTTTTACCACGCCACGCCGCCTGCTTTTCCTGTTTGGCTTTCTTGCCTTCTTCGGTCAGAGCCACGTTGGAAACGTGTACCGAAACGGCACGCTCGATCAAGCCCGGATTTGCATCCTGCTTGCGGCGACTCTTCGCCACGGTACGCATACCGATAACGCGCTTGCCTTCAGCCTTACGCTTTTCGGCATCAAAAGCGGTGAATTCCACCACTACACGATCCTTGGCGGGCAATACCGCACGCACGGTGGCTTCTTCGCCTTTAAAATCCCCGGCGATTACAACAATTTTGTCGCCTTTGCAAACATGATAAGTTTTCATAATTACAATACCTCCGGAGCAAGCGAAATAATCTTCATAAAGTCCTTGTCACGCAATTCACGAGCCACCGGCCCGAAAATACGCGTGCCAACCGGATTCTTATTAGCATCGATAACTACTGCGGCGTTTTCATCAAAGCGCAAATATGAGCCGTCTTTACGACGTAACTTATGCTTGGTTCTAACGATTACCGCTTTCACTACCGAGCCTTTTTTTACTGAACCGTCCGGCAACGCTTCCGTTACCGCGGCTGTTACAATGTCACCAACATAAGCAATCTTCTTGCGCTGGCCGAGCACCGTGATACACGTAATGCTCTTAGCCCCGGAGTTGTCAGCGACATTTAATTTTGTCTGCATCTGAATCATAATTTTACTCCAGAATTATTCGGCGCGGCTGATGATTTCCAGCAAACGCCAGCACTTGTTCTTGCTTAACGGACGGGTTTCTACAATACGAACTGTATCGCCTACCCGGGCTTCGTTGTTTTCATCGTGGCAGGTAAATTTCTTACGTACCTTTACCACCTTTTTATACAGCGGGTGCGGTGTACGACGTGAAACTTCAACCACAATGGTCTTGTTCTGAACATCGCTAACCACTATGCCTACGCGTTCCTTACGGAGTCCACGCTGCTGGGTATTTTCAATATTTTCCATAGTTCACACCAGTATTTTAATTAGTCGTTAGCCTTGGCTGCGCGACCGGCCTGTTCCGTATGAACCCGGGCAATATCGCGGCGCACATCCCGCACACGTGCAGTCTTTTCAAGCTGACCGGTACGCGACTGGATTTTCAAGGTCAGCCGTTCACGACGCAACTCTTCAAGCAAGTTGTTGAGTTCCGCATCGGTCATAGCCTGAATCTTTTCGTATTTCATCGCTTGGCTCCTTATTGACTTTCACGCATCAGAAATTTACAGCGCAGGCACAATTTGTTAGCCGCACGAGACATAGCTTCGCGCGCTACAGTTTCGCTGCAGCCTTTAATTTCAAACAGTACACGGCCCGGCTTTACCGGCGCCATCCATCCTTCTACGTTACCCTTACCCTTACCCATACGTACTTCCAACGGTTTCTTGGTAAAGGATTTATACGGGAACAAACGAATCCAGACCTGTCCACGACGCTGCAGATGACGGTTAATCGCCACACGTGCCGCTTCGATCTGGTTGTTAGTTACATATCCACGGGTTACAGCTTGCAACGCGAAATCACCAAAATCAATCTTATTGTTTTTGGTTGCCAATCCGGCATTACTTCCGCGCTGTATTTTTCTGTACTTTACCCTTTTTGGCATTAGTGGCATTGCTATTTTCCTCCATCGCCTCGTTATGGCAAATCCAAACTTTCACGCCGATCTTTCCTGCCGGGGTGTTTGCTTCAACAAACCCGTAGTCGATCTTTGCCTTCAATGTGTGCAACGGCACACGACCTTCTTTATACTGTTCCGAACGAGCCAATTCCGCCCCGCCTAAACGGCCGGCGCAATTGATCTTGATCCCGTCTACTCCGTTTTCCATTGCAAGCTGAATCGCACGCTTCATTGCACGGCGGAAACCGATTCGGCGTTCCAGTTGCAATGCTACGCTTTCTGCTACCAGCTGAGCGTTGGTTTCGGCACGGCGTATTTCGGCTACGTCAACAAAAATATCTTTAGTTTCTTTGTTGTTGATCAGTTTGCCGATTTCCTGACGGAGCGTATCGAGTTCCGCACCCTTCTTACCGATGAGTACACCGGGACGGGCCGAGGAGATCGTTACGCGTATGCGGCTGGCAGAGCGTTCTACTTTTACTCTGGCAATCGCAGCGGCAGCAAATTTTTCCTTGACGAACTTACGAATCTTCAAGTCTTCAAGGAGCCACTTGCTGAACATTGTATTATTGGCGAACCAGCGCGAATCCCAATCTTTGGTCAACGCGGTTCTCAAGCCAATCGGATTTACTTTCTGTCCCACAATCTCACCTTCTCAGTTAGATATCACTCAGAACGACTTCGAGATGGCTCGTTCTCTTGCGAATACGGCCAGCCGAACCACGCGCTTTCGGGCGAAAACGTTTCAACATGCTGCCGGCATTCACGATGGCATATTTTACCACCAGATCTTTGCTCGCCAGCTCGGCGTTGTTTTCTGCGTTCGCCACGGCAGACTTAAGGGTCTTACCGATCAGGCGGGCGGCTTTACGCGGGCTAAGCTCGCAAATCGCCAACGCTTCACGCACGCTCTTCCCCTGAATCAAACGCGATACATGACGCGCCTTCTCCGGGCTGATACGCACATTCTTAGTTAAAGCTCTTACTTCCATAGTCGCTTTCTCTATAATATTAATCTTTTAGTTTGTTCACATCAACATGGAGCACCGTTCCCGGCGCAACGCCTGTTATGTTACCGTTAATAAGTACGGCGGCAGACACTCTGGCCCGCACGCTGACAATTCTTACTTCCACCGGATTTTCCCCGGCACCGTAAAGGGTTAACCCGTTAAAGGTGCCATGGTCTATCCCGACCGGCAATACAACTACGCCCAAGTCCGGGTTCACTGCATAGATTCTGGTTTTATCCAGTTTATCCACGCCGTCTCCGGCTTTTGTGGCCACATTGAATTTGCGCAATTCGTTTTTAAGGTTATCGGCGGCCAACTGCAACTCCGCACGTTGCATTTCTGTAAGCGGCAAATCTCCAATAAGCGAATCGATTTCGCTGCAGTAACGGGCGATGCTTTTTTCGAGCTCCTGCCCTTGAACGGCCAAACTTTGCCAGCGTTGCAACAGCCTTGCGGCGGTAACGGCGCTGCCATCGGCTCCACTGGAGTCCAGCATGGCGGCAAATCCGGATTGCAATCCGACTGAGCGGCGTTCATTTTCCTGCAGTTTTTCAAGCAACTCACCGAGCCCGTTGCGGACAATTCCCAGCTCGGATAGCGCAGCGGACTTTTCCGCTTCGCTGCGTTCGTGTTCAACTTTCAGTTCAGCAACCCGGTTTTGCAAAGTTCTGATTTCCGCCAGATGCGCTGCATCTTTGGCACTGGCTTTTATTCGAACCGTGGCACCATGATTACCTATTTTGTCTTCACCGGTGGAAAATCGCACTCCACCGTGTTCGTCAACGGCTGATGTTTCAGGTTCGCGGCCTGAAGCCTCATTCACTTCTGCGGTCTTCCCAGCCGCCAAAGTGCCCGCTTGAACCAACTCCTTCCCGGATGTTGTATTCAAACCCGGAGCAGAACTTCCCGCTGCCCCGCCGTCAGAAGCAAATGTCATATTTGAACCTTCCCGTTCAAACACCTCATTTCCCGCATTTGCCGTATCCTTCAGCAGGGTCGCACCCCCGCCGCCGATTACGCCGCTTGCCGCCGCATCTGTCTGAATCAGGATCGCACCCCTGCTCAGTCGTCCGCCGCCTGCTTCTGTACCCAATGTCGCCTTCCCCGCGAATGTGGGTTTTCGATCACAAATCAGGCCGGAATAGTTCCATGCCTGCTGATCCATTGAACTTGTGTTTATATCAAAACTATAAAGCTCAGATATATACAAAGCACATAATATACATGTGGTTATTGTTTTTGTCCAGTGATATTTTAAAAAAAACCGTAAAAAACTCATATAAAACCTCGTTGTCTAAATTTTAGTCAATTTTCTAATATAGCATCCCCGGCAAAATTTTCAATATTTTGTTCTCTTTTAACCATATTCCATTTGACATTTTTGTGATACCGGGCTATATTTTATCATCTATTATCATTATATAGATATAATTTCTAACATTTTGTAAGGTTGGGTAAATGAAATTTTTTTACGATCACATTATTTATGCTTTTAGTATCTGGCAGTGGCCGGGTACGTCTGTTCGTGCTGTAATATTGCGGTCTTTTGCCGGTTTACCCTGCCGACTTAGTAACGCTGATACGTTCTAACTCTGCTCGCCTTTGCCGATATCGGTATTCTTTTGTGATTAAAGAGACTGCGGTGTCGGGTCAAAATGATTTATTATCAATTATGTTGAACCGAGGCTGATGGAGCGGAGATGCTGATGGCGGGCAACCGCAGTTTTTTGGGGTCAGTATTGCGTATCAGTGTGATTATCAGTCAGTTTTATGTATCACATTTGTTGTGGGATTGAAATGTTTTTTAGTTAATGTTAATTTATGATTCGCCGTAGTGCGGATTTTTTTTGGAGAATATAAAATGAGTATGCCTAAGTATCACTATCCGGAGCCGGTAAAAATTCAGAACCGCCAATGGCCGGATCGGGTTTTGACCGCGCCGCCTATTTGGATGAGCGTCGATTTGCGGGACGGCAATCAGGCCTTGCCGATTCCGATGGATGTAGAGAAGAAATTGGCCTATTTTAATATGCTGGTAAAAATCGGATTTAAAGAAATTGAGGTCGGTTTTCCATCGGCTTCGCAGGATGATTTTGATTTTTGCCGTCGTTTGATTGAGGGTAATCTGATTCCGGCCGATGTCCGCATAAGCGTGTTGACTCAGGCTCGAAAGCACTTGATTGACCGCACTGTAGAGGCGTTAAAAGGCGTGCATATGGCTACAGTTCACTGCTATGTGGCTACCAGCGACTTGCATGGCCGGTTTGTGTTTAACTGTAACCGTGATCAGGTTATGCAGCTGGCGGCGGATGGCACCCGCATGGTGCGTGAAGCGGTGGAAAATGCCGGAATGCGCCAGATTATCAATTATGAGTTTTCTCCGGAAGAGTTTACCGACAGTGATATTGACTTTGTAATTGACGTCTGCAAAAAGGTTAAGGAGACTTGGAATCCGAGCCGGCCGGGTGAGTTTATTTTGAATTTGCCGGCCACCGTGGAACGCCGTCCGCCGAATCAGTACGCCGATATGATTGAGTATTTCTGCACTCACTATCCGTATATGGACCAGACCATTGTCAGTCTGCACGCTCATAATGACCAAGGGTGCGCTGTGGCCGCCACGGAATTGGCGTTGTTGGCCGGAGCCACTCGTGTAGAAGGCACGATTTTCGGTCATGGCGAGCGCACCGGGAATTTGGATTTGTCCATTTTAGCGTTGAACATGCATTCGCGCGGCATTAAAACCGGGCTGGACTTCAGCAATATGCCGGAAATCGTGCGGTTGATTGAAACGGCCAGCGGGATCGACGTTCACCCCCGGCATCCGTATGCCGGACAGTTGGTGTTTACTGCGTTTTCCGGTTCGCATCAAGACGCTATCCGCAAGGGCATGGAACGCCGGCAGGAGATCAGCGAATACTTCGGCCAGGCCTGGAAAGTGCCGTATCTGCATATCGACCCTGCCGATGTCGGGGCAACTTATGAGAACTTGATCCGCATTAACAGTCAGTCCGGCAAGGGCGGTGTGGTTTATGTGCTGGAAAAAGAGTTCGGCATTTATCCGCCTAAGGCCATGCATCCGGAAATCGGCCACATGGTACAGGATTATATGGATAAAAACGGCGGTGAAATGGACTCTACTATTTTAAAGACGTTGTTCGATAAAAACTTTGTCAATATTTCCGGTCCGTTCCAAATGACCAACTATGAGCGTGAAATTTTAGCGCACGAATCCGGCGACCGGATTGGCGTCAGCTTTACTTTAGACTATAACGGCCATAAAGTGAATCTGCGTGATGAGGGTAACGGGCCGATTGCGGCCGTGGTTCACGCCTTGCGGCAGAGCGTGCTGGTGCCGTCGTTTGAATTGTGCGACTTTTCAGAACGCACTATGGGCAGCAGTGCCAGTGCCAAGGCGATCGCCTTTGTGGGCGTGAGTTTTGGCGGCAGTAAGGAGCTGATATACGGCGTCGGGGTGCACTCTAATATCGACCGTGCGGCGTTGGCGGCACTGTTTTCGGCATTGAACCGGGCAGTAGTGCGTTAATTTTAAAATTGGAAGTTTTGTGCTATGCCAAGTCCTGTTCCGTCCCGTCGTCGTGCGGCGGCAAAAAAAGTTGAAGTCAAGCCGCTGCGTCGGGGCGGAAAAATTAAGCTCGTTGTTTTTGTAGTGTTGCTGTTGCTGGCCGATGTCGGTCTGGCGTACTATTATTTCTTCGTCCGGGGGGGGCAAAACTCCGCCGGAGCGGTGGAAGCACGGCCATTAGCCCGAATCGTTGCCCGTAATACGCCGCCGGCGGCACCACTGGCCAGGGTGGTTGGTCCGGCGGAGGTGAAAGTCTCGGCGCCACAGAATAACACCGTAAAAAATATTGAGACAAAAGTAACATTGCCGGGTGTCCCGTTGCCGCCGTTGCCGCCGCAGGTGGTACCGCAGGCCAAACCGAGAATGGCGTCTAACCGTTATCGGCAGCCGTCGTCCGACCCTCGCTTCGGGCAGGGGTTCAATTATGCCAAAGCGGTAAGCGGAAATCTGGCGGCGGTGCCGTTGACTAAGCGGGCCAGAAGCGGCATTCTGGTTGATTTGAATACGCATCGGGTGCTGTGGGAAAAGGATGCATACCGTTCGGTCCCGATTGCCTCCATGACTAAAATGATGACGGTTCTGCTGTTGTTTGAGCGGTTGGAGGCCGATATGAATTTCTCGCTGGCGACTCCGCTGGCGGTAAGCCGGAAAGCCAGTATGGTGGGCGAAAGCAGTGTGTATCTGAAAGAGAATGAAGTTTTTACGGTGGAAGAGTACCTGAAAGCGGTCATTATAAAAAGTGCCAACGATGCGGCTTATGTGCTGGGCGAATATTTAGGCGGCGGCGAGATGGACAAATTTTTAGAAATGATGAATAAACGTGCGGAAGAACTGCACATGCCGGGGGCAGTCTATCGCACGCCGAACGGGTTGCCGAATGCCAAACGTGAAGAGTCTTACGGTTCGGCGGAGGGGATGGCGTTATTGGGCGAGCGGTTGTTGGAGTTTCCGGCGTATTTGGATTATTCCAGTAGTAAAGGCGGTAAAATCCGGCAGATGGTGTATGCCAACACCAATAAGTTGCTCTCTAAAGTAGAGGGGGTGGACGGGTTAAAAACCGGGTTCACCATTAAAGCGGGCAGTTGCATTACGGTGAGTTGTTTACGCAACAATCGCCGTTTATTATTAGTTTTGACTGGTTTTCCGTCCTCCGCCGACCGCAATAATTGTGCCACCCAACTCCTTGAATGGGGCTACAAACACTAAATTTTGGGTTCATACTGTGTTGACTGCGCACTTCACGTACGTTTTGTACGCTTCGTGCTTGTCGCCTTGTCTGAATCCCAAAATTCCATTAAATCATACTGCGTTGCCGTCGCACTTCATGTACGTTTTGTACGCTTCGTGCTTGTCGCCTTGTCTGAATCCCAAAATTCCATTAAATCATACTGCGTTGACTACGCACTTCACGTACGTTTTGTACGCTTCGTGCTTGTCGCCTTGTCTGAATCCCAAAATTCCATTAAATCATACTGCGTTGCCGTCGCACTTCATGTAAGTTTTGTCCGCATCGTGCTTGTCGCCTTGTCTGAATCCCAAAATTCCGATATAGTATAGTCATACTGCGTTGACTACGCACTTCACGTACGTTTTGTCCGCATCGTGCTTGTCGCCTTGTCTGAATCCCAAAACCTGTGGTGTGGAATTAGGCGTAGATGTGAAATCTATATTTTTATTTCAACCATGATTGGAATATGATCAGAGTAAGGTAACCAATTTTTACTATCTAATATAGAAAATTCTTTAAGTTTTTCAGGTGCAATAAAACAGTAGTCAATATGATATCCTTTTTCCATTTTATAGTGTAGGTAAAACGTATTCTTACTCTCCTTGCCTTGGAGTTCTTTCGATAGGTGGTGGTAAGCAGATACAAGCCCTATTTTTTCAAGGCTGCTTACGACATTCGTATGGTTTCTATTACTATATTTTTTGTCCCATTTTGCATTGCTGTTGAAGTCGCCTATAATAATCATATCATTGCTGTAATGCTGAAAATTGGTATCTTGATATTGGAAATATTCTTCAATATACGGGGCGCAAGCCCAAACACACAGCAAATCAAAGGAATTATTTATTTTTAAAGAAATAAAATGTTTGAGACAATCCTTTGACCATAAGTTTTCTTTTAACAAAATGTTATCAAAGGCAAAACCCGCAATTCCCCTATTATCATTTTTCCCGCACCAAAAGTATGAGCCACTAAACCCCAAACGCTTAAAAGCATCTTCATGGTTTTTAGGATTCTCACATTCTTGAATTACATATATGTCGGCATTTAGATATTGAAGTTGTTGATATTTTTTCCTAAATGCGCCATGGCAATTCCAACTAACTATCTTCAATTTTATCCATCCTTATCAATGGGCAGGATAAACGGATTTCGCCAATTGCGGATAAATGCATCTGCCCATGCTTATATTGGCAAAAACTTGAGAACAACGAGTATTTTCCCCTGCATATAATTCTATTTCATTGATAGTTGCTCGTATTGCTATATTGCACAACAAAATACTGAGCAATTCTTAAGCAAATTATCAAAATTATTTTGGTATCAAGTGCAATAAGAACAAAAATAGCCAAATATGCAAGGGGTATGGTTGCATTAAACTTTCCCTACGCATTAAAAACTCGTTTACTCTAAAAGCCGTGAGAAATTAGATGGATGTGAGTTCCTTTTCCTTGACGGCTAAGAGTTTGTCGATATTTTCAATGTGCTTGTCGGTCGCTTTCTGAATGGCGTCCAAGCCCTGCTTCAAATCGTCTTCGGTGATTTCGGACGCTTTTTGCGCTTTTTTGGCCGCTTCATTGGCGTCGCGGCGCAGATTACGCACGGCCACCTTAGCTTCTTCCGAACGGGATTTTACCTGTTTGGCCAACTGCTGACGGCGTTCCATACTCAATTCCGGCACCGGCAGACGCAATAATTTGCCGTCATTCACCGGGTTTAAGCCGATGTTCGCCGCTAAAATCGCTTTTTCCGCCAGCTTTAATACCGACGCATCCCAAGGCTGAACCACCAAGGTGCGGGCTTCCGGCGCCGTGATATTGGCCAAATCACGCAACCGGGTGGGCGTACCATAGTAATCCACTGAAATATTTTCCACCAGAGACGGCGAAGCCTTGCCGGTGCGTACATTGTTAAAATCAT
>Ga0172378_10005488_pt1 | contig 11847 bp, 13 predicted proteins | sample GrowelOW332metaG_FD_119755 | JGI IMG/M metagenome (GOLD analysis project Ga0172378, IMG submission 119755) | Groundwater microbial communities from an aquifer near a municipal landfill in Southern Ontario, Canada - Pumphouse #3_1 metaG | ecosystem: Environmental > Aquatic > Deep subsurface >... | reverse complement strand
CGGAATATACGATACTGCCCATTATTATTCCGACAGCAGTCTGTTGTCGGAAGAGCTGGCCCGGATTAAAAAGACAGTCAAAATGGCAAAAGGCAGCAGTTTTTCCATAAAAAAAATTCTGTAGTCTGTATTTCAGGGGTTTCGTTCAGAATCTGTTAGAAAAACATCTCAAAAAATAAAAAACGGTTAAATCTTTCCGTTTGTATTCTCTCAAACTTGTCAACAAGTTACGTTTTACATAAATGATTCAGCAGGGAGAAATAATGAACAGACGGCAGAGAACAGAAATTCTCGTTGAAGGAAATAAGGAAACTGCACGGGAAATATGCAGAATTATTAATTCCGTATATGAGGTTTCCATTATAGAAGAACCCGAAAAAGCGCTTGTCATGGCTAAATGCCGGGAAAACGGCAAAAACGGTTTATTTTATCTCGGTGAAATTCTTGTTACTGACTGCAGAGTTTCGCTGCAGGGAAAAACTGGTATAGGAATCGTAAAAGGACAGGACAAGACTGCTGCATACGATCTGGCAGTCATTGACGCGGCATACAATGCACATATTCCCGAATGTACCGGTTTTGACGAACTCCTTGAGCAGAGCGGCAGGGCGCTTGAAATTGAACGGCAGAAAGAACGTAACCGTATTCTTTCCACAAAAGTCGATTTCAGTACGATGAATCTTGACGTATGAGGATTGCAGAAATGGCAGAAATACAGAAACGGGTTCAGTACATTCAGCAGTTATACCGCAAACTTATAAAGTGTTATTCCCATCCGGGAAGTGTTGAAGAATTTCCGACGGACGACAACCTCGATTTTGAATTCGATTCGGAACTTGATAAACCGCTGCTTTCAATAGCACTGCTCCTGCTTGACCGTGAAGTAACACACGAAATTGTGGGGGCACCGGCCGATGAACGCAGCACACTTGTTGAATTAACGTATTCCCGTCGTACGGGAAACGATGCCGACTACATTTTTATCTGCCGCAATACAGCTGCAGAAGAAGCAGAACAATGTCTGCACTATGCAAAAACAGGCAGTCTTATTGATCCCCAGAAAGCGGCGACTGTTATTTTTGAGACGGACGATTTATATTCGGGGAAATGTATCACACTTTCCGGACCGGGAATTAAAGATACTGAGGTTTTAAAGTCGACCTGTCCGGCATGGTTATGGAATCTGCGGCGGGAAAAGAACAGGGATTTTCCCCTGGGCATAGATATCATTCTGCTTGATGCGAAAGGCCGGATTGCCGCACTTCCCCGTACAACGAAGACGGCAGGAGAACACTCATAATGGGATACGTAGCAGTAAAAGGCGGAACAAAAGCGATCGAAGAATCGATCCGGCTTTTAAAAAGCAGACGGGCCGCATGCGGCAGATCCGCCTGTGTGGATACGATTCAGGGGGCAATGCGCGGTCTGCTTGATCAGATAATGAGTGAAGGCAGCCTGTATGCACCGGAACTGGCAGCGCTTGCCGTAAAACAGGCGGAAGGGAACTGCGAAGAAAGTGTCTTCCTGCTCCGTGCATACCGTTCGACACTGCAGCGGAAATATTATTCCGACATTCTTGAAACACAGACAATGCGCGTTGAACGACGAATATCAGCAAGTTTTAAGGACATTCCAGGCGGACAGATACTTGGCGCAACATATGATTATACCCACCGTCTGCTTGATTTTGATCTTGAAAACGAAACCGATACAGATCTTCGTATCTGGTTTGACACATATGTGAAAGAAACGGACGCACTGCAGCGCGAAGGCAGGACGGAACAACTGCCGCACGTTGTCGACTATCTGCGGAAAGACAATCTTATTAAGGACTATGAAAAGTCTGACAAAGACCCGGACGACATTACCCGTGAAATCATGCAGTTTCCGGCAAGCCGCAGCGAACGCCTGCAGTGTCTTACGCGCGGGCAGACCGGAGCCGTTACGTCGCTCGCGTATTCCTTCCTGCGTACATCGGGAATGGAACATCCGACTGTTGCAGAAATGCGCACAGGCTTTCTGCCTGTTACGGTTCCCAATCCGCTCGGTGATTCTGAGACGGAGTCTCTGTCACCGGAAGAAGATTCGTACTATATCGGATCAGTGGAAGTTACGGAAGCGGAAACTATTATTCCGCAGAACTATAAAGAAAACGACGGAACGCAGACGATCAGGTTTCAGATCGGTTACGGACTGTGCTACGGACAGAACGAATCAAAGGCGATTGCCATGGGGATTCTTGATTACTGTCTGGAGAACAAAGGAAAACAGCCGGTAAACGACGAGGAGTTTGTCCTTATGTCCATTGATGCGATGGAATCGGCAGGTTTTATTTCGCATTTGAAACTACCCCATTATGTGACATTCCAGTCATGTGTAAAAGCTGCCAGAAGTACTCACCGGAGGACGGAAAAAGATGACGAGTGACTATAATTTTGCCTTTCTTGACGAAGGGTCCAAACGGGAAATACGCAGGGCAACGCTCAAGGCAATTGCCGTTCCGGGATACCAGGTTCCGTTTGCTTCCAGAGAAATGCCGATAGCCCGCGGCTGGGGTACCGGCGGCCTGCAGCTGACACTGTCTCTTATAGGTACGGATGACATAGTAAAAGTAATAGATCAGGGATCGGACGAATCGGTGAATGCAGTGAGCATGAAGAATCTTATCTGTTCAACGACGGGCGTTGAACAAACGACTGATACACAGAAGGCGACGCTTATTCAGAGCAGGCACCGTATTCCGGAAGAAAAACTTACCGGCGGACAGATACTTGTTCTGCAGGTACCGCTTCCCGAACCACTGCGGCTTGTAGAACCGAGTGAATACAGTACGAAACGCCTGCATGCCGACTGCGAATACAGCGGCGTGTGGCTCCTGCTGTTTGAACAGATTATGAATTACGGCAGGATGACGACGGGTGCAGATCATCCTGTTGAAGTGGAAGGACACTATGTTATGGCACCCAGTCCCATCCCAAAATTCGATAACGAAAAACTGAACAAGGCAGAAAATCTGACACTTTTCGGTGCCGGCCGTGAAAAGAAAATCTATGCAGTGCCGCCGTACACGAACGTAAAATCACTGGCATTCAATGATTATCCGTTTGAAGTAGAGAAATTCAAAAACAGAAAATGCCGGCTCTGCGGAGCGACCGGAGTATATATGGATGAACTTATAGACGAGAAAACAGGCTTAACATACTACCAGTGCAACGACACCGGTTACTGCCTTAAGCGGATGAACAGGGAGCTGCAGAATGACTGATATATCGGAACCGTGGCTTAAAGTACAGAATCTGACGAAACAGTTCGGAGACGGTTGTGAATACTGCCGCGGCCGCAATCCGGAAAAACTCGAAAAAAATTACTGTCCCAGATGCGGTACTGTGTACGCGTGCCAGGACGTAAGTTTTGAAGTATACGAAGGCGAAATCCTCGGCGTTGTGGGGGAAAGCGGCAGCGGCAAGTCCACTATTATGAACTGCCTCTATTTTGACGAAGACGTAACGGACGGTACCTGTACCATCCGCGACTATCACAAAGGAATGTCGAATATCTTTGAAGAAAGTTCGCGGCAGAAACGGTTCATCAGAAATACACTGATGGGGCGTGTGTATCAGAACCCGATGCTCGGCCTTAAAATGGAATTTTCCTCGATGAGCAATATTGCGGAGCGGTTGATTGCCGCCGGCGACCGCGATGTGCAGCCAATGAAAGAACGTGCAGAAGAACTGCTTACCTGCGTGAATATCCCGCTGTTCCGCGCAAAGGAAGCTCCCGTCAATTTTTCAGGCGGTATGCAGCAGCGCGTTCAGATCGCGAAAGCTCTCTCTACAAAACCGCCTGTCCTGCTTCTTGACGAAGTAACGACCGGGCTTGATCTTTCGGTTCAGGCAAATGTGCTCGATTTAATAAAAAAACTGCAGCGGGAACTGCATATCACCATGATAGTCGTTTCCCACGATCTGGGCGTTATCAGAATGCTTGCCGAGCGGACTATTGTCATGCTTAACGGCCGTATTATAGAAGCGGGATTGACCGATCAGATTATGGAAGATCCGCAGCACGAATATACACAGCAGCTTGTCTATTCGCTTTTATAACAGGGAGGAGCGGATGATGTATAAAGTAATAAACGGAAAACTTGTTTTACCGGACGGAATACGGGAAAACATGGACTTATATATAGAAGGAAACCGGATTTCCGCTGTTGTCCCTCACAATATTCTGCCAGCGGATGCGGAAAAAGACGGGCCTGTTGCAGAACTTGACGCAGAAAACTGTTATGTCAGTCCCGGTTTCATAGATATCCATTCGGACTATATTGAGAACGTTTTATCTCCGCGGCCGAACATGATGATGGACATGGCGTCGAGTTTTCTTGAATGCGACAAAATACTGTGCGGACACGGCATTACGACAATGTTTCATTCGATTTCGTTTTGTGAAAACGCAGTCTGGGAGCTGAAACCTGTCCGCAAAACGGAAAATGCAGAAAAACTCGTAACGCTTATCAGAAACAGCGAAAAGGACGGCTGTTTTATCAGGCATAAATTTCACGCACGACTTGAAGTAACGTCGGTACACGACGAACCGCTGGTCAGAAAACTGCTGGAACAGAATCAGGTTGACCTGCTTTCGTTCATGGACCATACACCCGGACAGGGACAGTACCGTGACCTTGAGACGGCACGCACAAAAATGCAGGAATACGGAAAAGTTTCCGGCAGACAGGAATTTCAGCAATATCTGGAAAGTCTTAAAAATGAACAGCGTCTTTCTCTTGAACAGCTTTCCGGTTTAACCCGCCTTGCAGAACAGCACCATCTGGCTGTGTCGTCTCACGACGACGACACACCGCAGAAAGTTGATCTGGTACAACAGCTTGGGGCGACCGTAACGGAATTCCCGATTACGGAAGAAGTTGCAGCCTACGCGAAGAGCCGGGGAATGTACACACTTGCCGGGGCGCCGAACGTACTCCTGGGCGGGTCGCACTGCGGTAACCTGAATGCGGCGGAAGCAATCATCCATAAAAACATAGACATGCTGTGCAGCGACTATCATCCTGCTGCGCTGCTTCACGCGGTTTTTATCATGGCGGAAAAATATAAACAGGATCTGGGACAGATGTTCAATCTTATTACAATCAATCCTGCACGTGCCGTACGAATCGACAGGGACTTCGGTTCCATCGAAAAAGGAAAAGTTGCGGATTTGGTCATTATCAGCAGGCGGCACGACGGAATACCGTTTATAAAAAAGGTCATCGTAGACGGAACGATTGCTGCAGATTATACGATCAGAACCGGAAACAGGGAGCGGTGAACCAGATGGAAAATATTGTAGAAATACAGAATATGAGCAAGACCTTTCACCTGTACACCGTAGGTAAAACCATACAGGCATCAGAAAATATCAGTCTGAATGTCGGGTATCATGAGTTTGCCGGCATAGTCGGGAAAAGCGGCAGCGGCAAATCAACCATACTGAAATGCCTGTACCGGACGTATCTGCCGCAGCAGGGCGCACTGTATTACGACTCTGAAAAATTCGGAAAAATCGATATGCGTACGGCGGGCGAACGTGAAATCATTTATCTGCGGAAGTACGAGATAGGATATGTAAGTCAGTTTCTTACTATTATGCCGCGGGTTACCGCACGTGAGGTTGTAAAGACAGCACTGTCCGATATGGGACTGGAAAAAGACGCGGCAGACGCACGGACGGAAGAAATGCTTTCATATTTTGAACTCGACAGAGAACTCTGGGATTCATACCCGCTTAATTTCAGCGGCGGCGAAAAACTCCGTCTGAATCTTGCACGCGCCATGGCAAAGGAACCGCGGCTGCTGCTGCTCGACGAACCTACCGCAAGCCTGGACAACAGTTCAAAACTGCGCGTACGCGACATGATCCGGAAACTGAAGGAACACGGGACGTCCATGCTCGGTATTTTTCACGATATAGAGTTCATGGATACAGTCTGCGACAAAGTTTATACGATAGAAAACGGAGTATTAAAATATGAACAGTGCAGCTGATTTACACTGTCATACGACAATATCCGACGGTTCCGATACGATTCCGCAGATTGTCGCAGAGGCGCAGAAGGCAGGCCTGCAGTTTATAGCGGTGACAAATCACGATACGACGCGGGGACTTTCTCAGGCATTCAGCGAGGGAAAGGCACAGGGAATAACCGTTATCGGCGGCATAGAAATTTCGGCGTTCGATTTTAAACGGAACAGAAAAGTACATATTCTGGGTTACGGGCTGCAGGAAGACTCACCGTACGTACAGGCACTCTGCAATCCGCTTCTTAAAGCACGGAACCTGCTTTCTCATGAACAGCTTGCGGTCCTCCGTGAACACGGATATCCGGTAACCGCTCAGGAAGCAGACGGGTACTCCACTGACAGCCGAGTGCTGTACAAACAGCATATCATGCAGGTCCTTGTTGATAAAGGCATGACAGATTCCGTGTACAGTGATCTTTACTACCGTGTTTTTAAAAACGGAGGAATTGTTTCCCGTGATATATGCTACGTCGACGCTGCAGACGCCGTAGACGCTGTGCAGAAAGACGGTGGGTATGCCGTTCTTGCACATCCCGGTCAGCTTGACAGCTGGGACCTTGTACCTGAACTGGCAGAAAAAGGACTTGCCGGTATTGAAAAATATCATCCCGATCATACCGGCACGGACTGTCTACGGGCACAGGAACTTGCAGTGCAGTACGGTCTGTTCGTAACAGGCGGCAGCGACTATCACGGGAATTTTTCAAAAAAGCCGGTCTGCATCGGTTCATACGGATGTTCTGAAGAAGAAATGAATTTTTTTTATAAATGGCAGGCGGAAAAACCTGCAGGGAGAAAAAAATGAAAAAGAGAATGGTTCCCGGTTTAACATTGGCTGTGGTTTTGGCAGCGGCGTTCTGTGTTACAGGCTGCGCAAAAAAAGAAGCAAAGACGATTACGATGGTCTGGCTGCCTGATAATGTCGGTCCCAAGTATCAGAAAATGCAGGATACAATCGGCCGGCTGGTGGAAGAAGCGACTGGTAAAAAAGTAACGCATATATGTCCCACCGACTATGCGATTACGGTAGAATCAATCGTTAAAGGAAAAGCTGATCTGGCATATACCGGCGGACAGGCGTATGTGGAAGCGCATCATAAAAATCCGAAACTCCTTCCGCTTGTTGTTATTTCAGGCCCGTCGGGAACACTGCAGGATGCATGCTACAACAGCTGGCTTGCCGTAAAAACAGAAGATGCAGAAAATTTTAAAACAGACGGTAAATGGGATCTTACTAAAATCCAGGGAAAGCGGATGTCGTACGTTTCAACAAGTTCAACGTCAGGCTTCATGATCCCGTCCAGTTATTTTCTGTCGACATTCGGCGGCAGTGGTAAATGGCAGAACCTTACACGGGACGATCTTATGGAAGGCGGGTCTGACAAATTTTTCAGTGAAGTAATGTTCGGCGGCAGTCATCATATTTCAATGGCCAATCTGCTTTCAGGGAAAAGTGACCTTTCAGCATTCTGCGACGATATGCTGCCGTATCTTACCGTAGTCGACGGAACTGCCGACAAACAGGGAGCAGTATATCAGGTACGGGATGATGCCGCAGAGCCGTTCGATAAGTACCACGGAAAGACGTTTGTTCTTTTGCAGGATATTCCCGTTCTGAACTGTCCGATTATTGAAAATACCGAAACACTTTCAAAAGAGGATCAGGAGAAACTGCTTGCACTGTTTACGTCGGACGAAGTGGCGGATAATTCCGACATATTTGTACCCAAAGATTCGACGGCACACGGTCTTGCAGAAAAAGTCGGAAATACCCGTTTTGTCGCAGCTGCGGATTCGTTTTATGATCCGCTCCGCGAACTTCAGGGTATAAAAGAGTAAGGATTAGAAATTATGGCAATTCTGGAAATCAGCGGACTTACAAAGATATACAAAAGCACAATCAAAGCGCTCGATTCTGTGAGTTTCTCGGTTAAGAAAGGCGAATTCGTGAGTATAATCGGTCCTTCCGGTGCCGGAAAGTCAACTCTTATCAGATGTATCAACCGGCTGGTGGACGCAACTGAAGGAACTATTCTTGTGGCGGATGAAGATGTAACTAAAATGAACAGCACGGAACTGCGGCGGCTTCGGACAAAAATCGGTATGATTTTCCAGAACTATAATCTTGTTGAAAAACGGCTCGTTATAGACAATGTACTGCACGGACGACTCGGATATAAGAATACGCTTGCAGGAATGTTCGGCAGATACACCCGGGAAGAACACGCGGAAGCACTTAAAATACTGAAACAGCTCGGTTTAAAACAGTATGCGTACAACAGATGCGACGAACTGAGCGGCGGTCAGAAGCAGCGCGTCGGAATAGCACGCGCGCTCATTCAGAATCCGAAAATATTTCTGGCGGATGAACCGATTGCGTCTCTTGATCCGGCGTCTGCAAAACTCATTATGGATGAACTGATGAATATGAATAAAAAAACGGGCATTACCTGTCTGCTGAATCTTCACCAGGTTCAAACGGCAAAGGATTATTCGGACAGAATAATCGGGATTAATAACGGCCGTATTGTATTCGACGGAAAACCGAAACAGCTGAACGATAAAATTATTGCGGAGATATACAATACTCCGCTGCAGAACGAATAAAGGCGGATTCCATGAAGCTGAAAATCATGCAGACAGAAAAAAGATATTTTACCGCTGCCGCCGTACTTCTTATTATTCTGTACATGCTTGCCGGCAGCGCCGTTGATTTTAATCTGGGATCAGGATTTCTTGCCGTACCCGAAGCACTCAGGTGGCTGTTCTGTAATTTTATTCCCGACAGTCAGTCAGTTTCTAAACTTCCCCATATTATGAATAAACTGATGGAAACGGTTTTTCTGTCTGTAGCAGCTGCTACCACCGCAAGCATTCTTGCGCTTCTGTTTGCTCTGGCAGGATCCGGAGTAACCCGCAGAAATTTACTTCTGGGGACGGTGGCCAGAATCATTGCTTCGATTTCCCGGAATGTTCCCGATTCTGTCTGGGCTATGATTCTGCTTCTGTCGTTCGGACAGAATATTCTTACCGGCTTTTTTACCCTGTTTTTTGTTACGTTCGGGACACTTACACGTGCCTTCATCGAAACAATCGATGAAACAAGTTCAACGACCGTAGAAGCGCTTACTGCGTGCGGGGCTTCCTGGTGGCAGGTTGTTTCTCAGGGGGTCATACCCGACAACATCGGAGAAATAGTCAGCTGGATATTGTACGAAATAGAAGTAAACATCAGAAGCTCAACGCTCGTCGGTATGCTTACCGGAACAGGGATCGGTTTTCTGTTCGACTTGTATTACAAATCAATGCGGTACTCATCGGCAGGTTTAATTATTTTACTCATAGCCGCAGTCACACTGATTATTGAAACAACATCGAATGCAATCCGCAGGAGAATTTTGTAATGAAAAGAAAAAGTTCATTTTTCTATGTACGGGTCGTACTGACCGTACTTGTCGCACTGACCGCTGTGGGTTTTGCATCGTTCGATTATAAGAATATAGACTTTCTGAAGGCACTGCAGGATACGTTCTGCAATATCAGTGTTATGTTTTCAAAACCGGCATTTCATCATTTTACATTTCTGCATGCGGTGCAGTCGCTGGGAATTACAGCCGCACTTGCTTTTTTAACAACACTGCTCGGAGCAATTATTTCGCTGCCCGTCAGTTTTTTTGCTGCAGGAAATCTTTCAAATCATGCAGTAAGCAGAATCCTTAAAAATATCGTAGCGGTAATCAGAGCCGTCCCCACGGTGTTATGGGTACTCATTTTTGCGACCGCAGTCGGACTCGGAAGCGAAGCCGCCGTACTCGGCATGATGTTTCATACCATGGGATATCTTATAAAAGCATATTCTGAAACGTTCGAAAAACAGAACAGCGGTATTATAGAAGCGCTCAGAGCATGCGGCGGAAACTGGTGGCATATTATTTTTAATGCAGTTCTTCCGGTAAGTGCGGCGGAACTTGCAGCGTGGACGTTTCTCCGGTTCGAAATCAATTTTGGAATTGCGGTTGCCATGGGTGCGGCAGCCGGAGCAGGAGGACTTGGATACGAGTTGTTCATGGCCAGCGGATTTTATTTTGATGTACGGGAAGCCGGTTTTATTACAATCACCATTCTTCTTGCGGTATTCGCACTCGAATATCTGTCTACGGTTATTAAGAATAAAATATTACGGTGAATATATTTAACAAATAATTAAAAAATGATTAATAAAATATAAAATTCTCCGGGCGATACTGCTTTTGTATGAAAAGTTTTGTTGAACAGGAATATATATTAGACGATATAATCAGAAAAATAGAAAACCGTACCTTTGAACCGGGAGAACGGCTCCCTTCGGAAAATGTTCTGGCCGCCGGATACGACGTGTCCAGAACAGTTATCCATGCGCTGTATGAAAATTTAGCTGCCCTGGAAATTATTTACAGTAAGCAGGGCAAGGGCTGGTATGTAAAAGAAAAACCGGTAAAGATTCAGTACCGTCTTACTGATACGGGCAGTTTTACCGAGAAACTGCAGAAAATGAATATTGAACCTGTTACCCGTGCCGTTGAGCTCAAGACTGTATCATATAAGGAGCACATTTTTACGGAACTTGGTGCTGCCGCCGGAGAAACGGTATACAAACTTATCCGGGTAAGATACATCAACGGGCAGCCTATTGCCATTTACAATTCATATCTTAAAAAACGGGATTTTCCTGATATTGAACAGGAATGGCATGACATCACATCTATTTTTCAGTACTTTAAAAAATGCCGCTATACCATTGTGGAATCTGATAAAGAATCCGTAATCAGAATACGTATCCCCAAGGAATACGAACGGCAGCTTTTAAACTGCAGCAGATTCGAGCCGCTTGTCATCCTGTACACCTGCAACAAAACAGGAAGAACAGCGTGTCTCGAATACTGCATCACAAAATACCGCAGTGACTATTTTGATTTTATTATAAAGTAGCATTTTCCCCGTACGGTCTGCGGTACATGTCCCTTACTTTCAGTCCGTTATGTTTCGCCTGTGCCTTCCAGTTCAGACTGCCTATAAAGTAAAAAAGCCCGTGAGGGAAGTTGATCCGTACCTGAACGTCTTTTACCTGCAGCGTACCGGGAGCCAGTATGTCAGCCGTTACAGCCAAAAATGCTTCATCAAGCTGTTTCAGTAATTTCTGTACAGGAGGAGCTTTTTCAGCTGCGGTAATCATTACACCTCCGCCAATGAGAATGCCGGAGCGGAACTTCATACCGGTCTGTCTGCAGAAAGATTTTATAACATCCTCAGCTTCTTCGTTTATATACGGTTCGGGGAATCCGCAGTTTACGATGGTATAGACAGCTGTGCTGTTCTGTTTCTGCCCTGTTTTTTCAAGGAACGCTGCATAGTCCCGCAGAAAACGGGTCAGCATTCCCGGCAGACAGTAAACATACAGCGGAAAAACGAAAACAACGGCGTCTGCCGTCCGTATTTTTTCAAATGCACTTTCTCTCTGGTGGTCCAGTACTTTTCGTACCTGGATAACTTCTTTTTCAAAAAGCGTGTCATCAAACTGCTTTTCTGCGCGTGCGATGAACGACGCGGATGCAGTGCGGTCCTGCGCACGCGGGCTTGCGTTGATGAATACGACTTTTTTTCTGCATGAACATGATTCCGGAATTTCTCCGGGTTCAGGCATAGTTTCCCGGTCCTGAATATCTGCCTCAGGCTGCGCCGGAATACGGTAGTTCTGTCCGAACAGCGCAGTAATTTCGTTTGTATCCTG
>Ga0172378_10005486_pt1 | contig 11850 bp, 6 predicted proteins | sample GrowelOW332metaG_FD_119755 | JGI IMG/M metagenome (GOLD analysis project Ga0172378, IMG submission 119755) | Groundwater microbial communities from an aquifer near a municipal landfill in Southern Ontario, Canada - Pumphouse #3_1 metaG | ecosystem: Environmental > Aquatic > Deep subsurface >... | reverse complement strand
GGAGCAGGTGATATTTCCAATTTTGTGTCTCAAATTGAAGATAGATTTAAAGATGAGTAATAAAGGGAAGAAAATATTAGCTATGTTGTTAGTAATTATATTACTAATAACTATTGTTGTTGTGGCTAATATTTTTATAAGAAATCAAAAAATTGAAAGAGTTGATATTAATATAAGCTATGGAAAATCTGATACAATAATTACTGTTGGAGCATTAACAAAAGACTTGACTGCTAAATTTGGAGATTTTAAGAATAGGGAAAGAAAAAATATTGAAGGGAAGGATGTTGAAGAATTTTTAATGAAAAATCAATATCTTGAGGATGTTCAGGTTTTTCAAAATTTAAAAGGAATTTTGAAAATTGAAATTAAACAATCTGAGCCACTAGTAAGAATCCACACAATAAGGAATCAAGAATATTACATCGATAAAAGGGGAAAATTTATTGAAATTATGGGAAGCGATATTACTGATGTGGTTGTGGCAAATGGATTTATAGATATAAATTCTAAGATATTGGATAAAAGAGTTGTTGATACAATCAAAATTCAAGATAAAAAGGGATTTGAAAGAAGCCTTTCAAATATTTATAAAATTGCCCAAAAACTCCAAAACGATTCTATCCTTAATTATCAAATAGACCAAATCTATTTGAATAAAGATGGGAGCTATGAACTTATTCCTAAAATTGGAAACTACTTGATAAGGATAAATGAGAATGAGGACTTGGAAGCTCAATTCACAAAACTAAGCTATTTATATAAAGAGGGTTTCTCAAAAATTGGATGGGATAATTATAGTGTTGTTGATTTGAGGTTTAGGAATCAGGTTGTTTGTACAAAGAAATTCACAGAGCAAGCCTCTAAAAGCCAAACAATAGAAAAAACAACAATAAATAAAAGTGAACAAAATATAAAAATAAATTGATATGGAAAGAGACATAGTAGTTGGTATCGACATCGGAACAACAAAAATAGCAGTTTTCATAGGCTCAAGGGATCAAGATGGTAAACCAATAATTCTTGGTATGGGCAAGTCAGAATCAATTGGAGTTGAAAGAGGTGTGGTTAGAAATATTGAACAAACCTCAATTTCAATAGGAAAAGCAATTGAAGAGGCAGAGCAAAAAACAGGATATAAGGTAAGAGAGGTCTTTGTTGGTATTGCTGGTCATCAAATCCGTAACATTCAACATAGAGGCAACATAATGCTGGAAAATAAGGGTCATATTATTAAGGAATCGGATAGAGAAAGGCTGATTAAAGATCAAGAAAACCTTGTTCTTCAACCAGGAGAAAAAATAATTCACGTTGTCCCTCAGAGTTTTATAGTTGATGGTGAGGCAGATGTAATTAATCCAATTGGTATGCCTGGAAGTTGTTTGGAGGGTAATTTTAATATAATAACAGGACATATTACTAATATTGAAAATATTGTCAGGAGTGTTGAAATGGCTAATTGTAAGGTTAGAAATCTTATTCTGGAGCCGATTGCATCGGCTGAGGCTGTGGTTAATGCAAGTGAAAAGGAAGCGGGAGTTTGTTTGGTTGATATTGGAGGAGGAACAACAGATATGGCAATTTTCCATGAGGGGATTCTTCGTCATACAGCAGTTATACCATTGGCTGGAAATGTTATTACTGATGATATTAAAGAAGGTTGTTCAATAATAAAAACTCAAGCTGAGGCATTAAAAACTCGTTTTGGCTCATGTTTAAGTGCCTCTGCAAAAGAAGATGAAATTATTGCAATTCCTGGTTTTAGAGGAAGAGACCCAAGAGAGATTTCAATGAAAACACTTGCAGGAATAATTCAGGCTAGAATGGAAATGATTATTGATCAAGTGTTGTTTGAAATTAGAAGCAAAAAATACGAAAGGAAACTCATTGCAGGAATAGTTTTGTCAGGAGGTGGTGCAAAGATGAAAGATATTGTTCAATTGACCGAATATTTAACAGGAATAGATTCAAGGGTTGGGACTCCTGAAGATCATTTAGGCGGAACAATAACGGAGGAAATGACACATCCAATGCACGCAACAGGAATTGGCCTAATTTTAGAGGGGTTAAAAAAATTAGATAAGGATAATAGATTAAATAAATCTCCAATGGCTGCTCCGATTGATGAGACAATTGAAGAGATATATGATGAAACTATTGAACAAGAAGATGTTGAAGAAAATTCAAAGACTAAGAAAGGGTCATCAGAAAGCAAAACAAAGAGTTCAATAATATCATGGCTTGAAGGGCTTTTTAAGGAAGAAGGTCCGGAGTAGAATGTTATAAACAAGAAATTGTTAAAAAGTAATAGGGATAGCTTATATCATGTTGTAATTAATTAGTATTTTTACAACTTGAAACAGATATAAAAAACAATAATTTTAGAGTAATAGAAATTAATTAATACGAAATACAAATGTTACAATTTGAAGCACCTAAAGAAAATTCTAACTATATCAAAGTAATTGGTGTAGGTGGAGGAGGCACAAATGCAATCAATCATATGTACAATAAAGGGATAGAGGGTGTAGATTTTATAGTTTGTAATACAGATCAAAAATCTTTGGATGCAAGCCCAATCCAGAATAAAATTAAAATTGGAAAGGATGGTTTGGGTGCAGGCAATTGTCCTGAAAAGGCAAGAGCTGCAGCAGTTACAGCAGAGGAAGAAATTAAGCAGATGTTGAGTAATAACACTCAAATGCTCTTTATTGCAGCAGGGATGGGAGGAGGAACAGGAACAGGCGCAGCCCCAATAATAGCAAAATATGCAAAAGAAATTGAGTTTAAGAATGATCTTGGAGAGAAGTTAGATGATGAAATATTGGTTGTTGCAATTGTAACACTTCCTTTGTCATTTGAAGGTAAAAGGAGAAAAGAACAAGCTGAACAAGGAATAAGAAATTTGAAAGAAGTTGTTGACGCAATAATTGTTGTAAATACCGATAAAATTCGAGAAAGAGGCAATATTCCATTGCCAAGAATGTTTCCAATGGCCGATGATGTCCTTTTAACAGCAGCCAAGGGTATTGCTGAAATCATCACAAGTAATGCCTACATTATGGTAGATTTTAGGGATGTCCAAAGTGTTATGGCTAATTCCGGAGTTGCAATAATGGGGACAGGATCTGGGTACGGTTCTGGAGAAGAACGAGCTCTTGAAGCTATCCAGCAAGCAGCAACCTCAGATCTGCTTAATGATTGCGAAATTAGAGGAACAAAAAATATGCTCCTTTACATAACAACATCACCTGATGAAGAATATTCGATTACGATGGATGAATATGCAATTATTGCAGAATATCTTCAATCTCAAACAGGAAACGAGCCAGATATAATTTGGGGACTTAAATACGATGAAACATACCAAGATAGAATAGATATTACTTTAGTTGCAACAGGATTTGAAGAAAAAGAAATTTATAATCCATACGAAAGAAATAATAATATAAAAAAACCGCTTGTAATTGAAGAACCAAAAAAAGAAACTGTTGTTGATGTAATTAAAAAAGCAGAAGCAGAAATAGCAAATGCTCCTTTTATTGTAAAAAATGAAACCAAACAAACTGAAGTTTTTGCAGAATCACAATCAAATCAAAGACCTGTTCGTAAAGAATTGGATGTAGCTCCAGATTATTTTTCTCCAATTTCGTCAACAAGAGACAATACTGTAAGTAATGATAATATAACTGATAATAGTGTTTTAGGGATAGAAATGATAAGACCTCAATCTCAAACAATTATTGAAGTTGAAGAAAAACCTTTAAATAACTCCGACACTAAAAACGGTTTGGAAACGAGAATAACTCCAAGGGAACCAATCTCAACCAATCCTTTTTATAAAGATAACAACGAAAAATTATTTGAAGAAAGACAAAAAAGAATGGAGTTATTTTCTCAAATGATGAAGGATAAAAATGGTTTGGAAGAAGTGATTAAAAAACCGGCTTACCAACAATACAATATGGAAATAAATACAAAAAATCATTCAGATGTTAGAGAAAGTTCATCCTTGAATTTTGATAAAGGAGAATTTACAACTCAAGACAATCCATATATTCATTCAAACCCAGATTAATAAATAATAGGTTTATAAGTAATAATTAAGTTGAATAGGTTTCTTGTTTTGAGAAACCTATTCAACTTTTTAAATTCAAACTATTATTTATAAAATAGTATGGTTCTATTAGAAATATAAATTTTCTTTGTAACTTTGAGCTCAATTTTGAACGTTTAAAAATAAAAATAATGAAAATAATAAAATTTTTCTTAGCCTCGGCAATTGTTTTTTGCCTATCGCAAACAATATTTGCACAAGTAAATATTGACCCTAATGTTAATAAAATTAATGTTGTAAGTCAACCAAAGAATATTGATATTGAAAGAGTTGCAAATGATCCTTTAAATGCCATAATTTACACTTTGAAAAATGGACTCAAGGTTTATATGTCTGTGAATAAAGAAGAACCTAGAATTCAAACCTACATTGCAGTTAGGGTTGGGAGTAAAAACGACCCTGCCGAGAACACCGGCCTTGCTCATTATTTTGAACATTTAATGTTCAAAGGGACAAAACAAATCGGAACTATAAATTGGGATGAAGAAAGTACTTATATTAAGAAAATAGAAAACCTATACGAAGCATATGTAAAAGAAAGCGATATTGAAAAAAGAAATAATATATATAAAGAAATAGACAAATTATCTTTTGAGGCCTCAAAACTTGCTATTCCAAATGAGTATGATAAATTAATGAAACTTATTGGTTCAAATGGGACAAATGCTGCAACATCAAATGATTTTACATATTACATTGAAAATATTCCTTCAAATCAAATTGAAAACTGGGCAAAAATTCAATCTGACAGATTTCAAAATCCTGTCCTTCGCCTTTTCCACACGGAGCTTGAAACTGTTTATGAGGAAAAGAATATGTCTTTAACAAATGATAGACGTAAAACAAATGAAGCAATGCTTTCTGCTCTATTTCCTAACCATCCATACGGTACTCAAACAACACTTGGCAGCCACGAACACCTAAGAAACCCATCAATGGTTGCAATCAATAATTTCTTTGACACCTATTATGTTCCCAATAACTATTGTATTGCAATGAGTGGAGATTTTGATCCAGCAGAGGCAATAAAAATTATTGATAAATATTTTGGACAAATTCCTTCAAAAGAAGTAAAACCATTCAAATATGAGCTTGAAAAACCGATAACTTCAGTTAAAAATATTGAAGTAGTTGGACTTGAGGCTGAAAATCTTACAATTGCATTCAGAATTAATGCAGGTTCAACTTCTCATCAAGTAATATTGGCTAATCTTTTAGACAAGGTTTTAAATAATGGGAGCTCTGGAATAATGGATGTAAATATTAATCAAAAACAATTGGCTTCAAGTGTTAGTTCTGGAGTCTATGACCTAAATGATTATTCTGCATTCATACTTAATGGGACTCCTAAAACAGGTCAAACCTTAAATGAGTTGAAAGATTTATTATTAAAACAAATTGAAACACTAAAATCAGGAAATTGGGATGAAAGTATTCTTAAAGCAATTATTAATAATGAAAGATTATATGAAATAAAAAGCCTTGAAACCAATCGCTCAAGAGCAATGAAAATGGTTACAAGTTATCTCTCAGGGCAAAATTGGGAAGAAACCGTTAGTCAAATGGATAGAATGTCAAAAGTTACAAAAGAAGAATTAATTGAGTTTGCAAAAGAAATCTTCCAAGAAAATAACTATGTTGTCATTAAAAAAATTCAAGGTGAGCCTAAAAATATAGAAAAAATTCAAAAACCAGCAATTACTCCAATTCATGTTAACCGTGATCAAAAATCAGTTTTTTTCAAACAAATTCAAAACACAAATGTAAAAGAAATTGAGCCTTTATTTGTTGATTACGATCGAGACTTAAAACATTCTAAACTTAATAACGGAGCTGAAATTCTTTATGTCCCTAATAATGAAAATAAAACTTTCTATTTAGCTTATGAGTATGATTTTGGAGTGCTTTCAAATAAAAGATTAGGATTAATTGGAGATTACCAAAGTCAACTTTCCTCATCAAAGCTTTCTGTTGAGGAAATAAAAAAACAATTCTACAATTTAGCATGTAATATTAGAATTGTTTCAGGAGATGATTTCACAAGAGTAACACTTAGTGGCCTTTCAGAAAATCTATCAAGTGCAATTACATTATTAGAGGATATGCTTAATAATCCTGATATGCAGAATGAATCACTTGACAACGTAGTAAAAAACATATTAAAAAATCGAAGAGACAGTAAGGTAAAACAAGCAAGTTGTTTCTCGGCTCTAAACAATTATGTAACCTATGGAAAAGAGCAAGCTCATTATGACTTAATCCCTGAAATTGAATTATTGAAACTTACGCCACAAATGATTAATAATGATATAAAAGAACTCACAAATTACAATCATACAATTCATTTCTACGGTAATTTATCAATAGTTGAACTAAAAAAACTATTAGACTCCAAACATATCTCTTCTCCAAACAAACTTAAACCTTCTCCAAAAGTAAAATACTTAAATCCACTCCCAACCAATCAAAACAAAGTTTATTTTGTACATTATGATGCTAAGCAATCCTATTGTCGCCAATTATCAACTGGTGGGATTTATAATGAAAGCCTTAGTCCTGTGATTGCGCTATACAATCAATATTTTGGAGGATCAATGAATTCAATAGTTTTCCAAGAAATGAGAGAAAAAAGATCCTTGGCCTATCAATCATCATCACGCTACATCTCTCCTTCACGTTTACAACAGAACTACCAAAATATGTCTCACATAGCAACTCAAAACGATAAAGTAATTAATGCTTTTGATGCCTTTAATGAATTATTTGATCAAATGCCTATTTCTGAGCAAAACTTTGAATTGGCAAAAGAGGCAATGATTTCAAATTATAGAACATCAAGAATCCTTAAAGAAAGAATAATTTATTCATATCTTAATGATGTGAAAATGGGAAGAAAAACAAATCCAACTAAACAAATGTTTGAAACAATACCTACTCTTAAAATTGATGATATTGTTAAATTTAATAATGAAAATATAAAAAACAAACCAAGAACATATATAGTCTTAGGTCATAAAGACCAAGTTGATTTGAAAGGATTAGAAAAATATGGTAAGGTTCAAACTCTTAGCTTAGATGAAATATTTGGATACTAAAAAATAGTTGAGATAAAATAATATAATGAGATGAAAAAAATTAGAGTTTTTATATTAGTAATTATTTCTTTAGTTAGTTTGATAGGTGAAAATATTCAAGCTCAAACAACTAATTGGTATGGAGAATTGAAAATATCTATCCAATTGCTTCCTATAACTTTAAAAATTGATCAAAACCCAGATACTACTATTATATTAATGGGTTCACCCTCCCAAACCAAAGAAATGTTTGGAGTGACAAAACAGAGATTAATAGATGATTCTATTGTTTTTTCTATAAAAAGTATGGGTGTTGTATTTAAAGGTAAGTATAATGAAACCAAAGACACCATTTTTGCCTCTTTTAAACAAGGTTTTCTTACTGAAAATCTAATTTTAGCAAAGACCGAAAAAATCTTTGAAGTTAATCGTCCTCAAGAGCCAAACCCTCCTTATCCATACATTGAACAAGAAATGAGTTTTAATGTTAAAGGAGTTAATTATGATTTTAAAGGGACATTAACTTTGCCTTCAAAAGACAAAACATACCCATGTGTAATACTTGTAACTGGTTCAGGACTTGAAAACCGAGATGAAGAAGTATTTGGGCATAAACCATTCAAAGTTCTTGCAGATTATTTAACAAGAAATGGAATAGCTGTTTTCCGTTACGATGATAGAGGATGGGCTACCCATTCTACTGATTCAACAATTATTAATGCAACAACATTAGATTATGCAATAGATGCACAGGCTGCTTTCGATTTAATAAGCAAACATCCAAATATTGATAATAAAAATATTGGAATGTTAGGACATAGTGAAGGAGGAGCCATAGTTTCTATATGTGCATCAAAAAATAAAGATTTAAAATATATTATTCTTTTTGCTGGACCAGGGATGAAAGGAATAGATGTTCTCCTACAACAAAATAAAGCCTATTTTGAGAAAGCAAATGCCCCAAAGCACGCTATTGATTTTCAACTGTCAACTATAAATGAAATATATCGTTTGATTGAAAAAAATCAAGACAATGAAATAATTGAAAAGAAGATGAATAAGTGGTTTGATAAAGAATTAAACAAACTTGAAGAATCGCAAAGAAAAGAAATTCAATTTTCAAGCCAAGTAGTAAGAAAACAATTTGTAGGAAGTTTAACTTCAAATTGGATGAGAGTATTTTTGAAGCTTGACCCTGCAGATTATTTAGAAAAGGTACATCAGCCAGTTTTTGCAATTAATGGGACCAATGATATTCAAGTTTTATATCAATACAATCTTCCTGCAATTGAAAAGGCTCTGAAAAAAGCCAAAAATAACAACTATAAAATATACACAGCAGTTGGGATGAATCATCTTTTCCAAGAAAGCACAACAGGAATGATAGATGAATATTCAACAATAGAACAAACAATTTCTCCAGTTATATTATCACAAACAAGAGATTTTATAAAAGAACAAACTAAGTAGAATAGTCGATAATGAAATATATAAAAACATTCTTTAGATTTATTTTTTGGAATATATGGTTGATTGGTTTAAGAAAAAAAACTTCAAAAAACATCAAAGATGATGACCAGATAGTTTCAAAAATTAGTTCAATATTACATAACACAATCAAAAAAAGACTAAATGTTGAGGATAAAATATGGGTTAATAATATTGAAAAATTACGTAAAGAATTAAAGCAAGACCATTCCGAAATAATTGTAACAGATTTTGGGGCTGGAAATCCAAAATCCAATCGCTCAGGTTCTCAAATGCATATAGGTCAGGTGAATAGTTCCACAATTTCTCAAATAAATATTGCGAGTAAATCTCCATTTTGGTCACTGCTACTATTCAATATTATAAGTGAATATAAACCAAAAATAGCACTTGAATTAGGAACGTGTTTGGGAATTTCAGCTGCATATCAGGCCGCTGCACTAACCATATATTCGGGAGGAAAACTAATAACAATGGTAGGTTCCGCTGCATTGGTTGAAAAATCAAGACAACACTTCACTTATTTAGGATTATTAAATGTTGAAATTGTTGAAGGCCGTTTTTCAGACAATTTAAAAAATGTATTAGAACAGAATCAACCTATAGACTATGTTTTTATTGACGGGCATCACGACCACGACTCCACAATAAATTATTTTGAAACCATACTCCCTTTTCTTTCCGAAAAAGCAATAGTAATATTTGATGATATTTCTTGGTCAAAAGGAATGAAATCAGCTTGGAAAAAAATAATTAAAAACCAAAACCTTAAAATTATTTTTGATTTAAGATCAATAGGAATTTGCTTTTTAGACAATCAACGCTCAAATCAAAGAATGATAAAATTCTAAAAAAAAGAAGATTAATATTTGTGATTAAAAAAAGCCTGTTTAGTTTTAAGCAGGCTTCATTTTTAGTATTAAATTCTTCCCTAAAGGCGAAGTGTATTTCTAAGTATTTTTTGGAGAAACGATTTAAAATTTATAACTTTGCACATTATAAATTCATCGAATTAAAAAATTAAAAACATATTTCAATGGAGAAATTACTTCTATTAGGCGACGAAGCTATTGCCCAAGCCGCTATCGACGCAGGACTTTCGGGCATTTTTGCCTATCCTGGCACTCCTTCAACAGAAATTACTGAATATATACAGGCTTCAAAGGAAGCAACAGAAAAAGGTATCCGTAGTAACTGGGCTTGTAATGAAAAGACAGCTATGGAAGCAACTCTTGGAATGAGCTACGCTGGGAAAAGAGCAATGTTTACTTGCAAACACGTTGGCATGAACGTGGCTGCAGATCCTTTTATGAATTCTGCAATCACTGGTGTTAATGGAGGAGTTATTTATATTGCAGCTGACGACCCTTCAATGCACTCTTCTCAAGATGAACAAGATTCACGCTATTTTGCCGACTGGGCTATGATTCCTATTCTTGAACCTTCAAACCAACAAGAGGCTTACGATATGGTTCATTATGGATACGAACTGTCTGAGAAATTCCGCATCCCAGTTATGATACGTATCACAACTCGTTTGGCTCACTCTCGTGCAGCAGTAAACATTAGAAGAAATTCTAAACAACAAAACCCAGTAAAACTGCTTGATAACCCCAAGCAATTCATTCTACTCCCAGTAAATGCTCGCCGTCAATATAAAGAACTTATTGCAAAACAAGAAGGTCTTGAAAATGCTGCAAAAATGGATGGTTTCAATAAATATATCGATGGTTCCAATAAAAAAATGGGTATTATTGCTTGTGGATTATCTTTCAACTATCTAATGGAAAACTATAGAGAAACTCATTGTGAATTCCCAATCCTAAAAATTTCTCAATATCCGATGCCAGTTGAAATGGTTAATAAACTATATGAGGAGTGCGAAACGATTCTTATTTTAGAAGAAGGTCAACCTCTGTTTGAAAAGCAAATTAAAGGACTTTTGAACAAAGGGAAAAAGATTATGGGACGCCTTGATGGAACAATTCCAAGAGATGGTGAACTTAATCCAGCAATTGTTGGAAAAGCATTAGGCTTGAAAGTTTCAGAAGGACTTCCTATTCCAGAAATTGTTGCCCCTCGCCCTCCAAAACTTTGCGAAGGATGCCCTCACGCCGACTCTTATAAGGCATTAAATGAGGTAATGGAAGAATTTGGAAAAGGAAGAGTGTTTGCAGATATTGGATGTTATACCTTAGGAGCTATGCCTCCATTCAACGCAATCAGTACAACAGTTGATATGGGTGCTTCAATAACAATGGCAAAAGGAGCCTCAGAGGCTGGTTTCCAACCAGCAGTTGCAGTTATTGGAGATAGCACATTCACTCACTCAGGAATGACAGGCCTTTTGGACTGCGTTGTAGATAATGTGCCAATCACAATTTTCATACTCGACAATTCCATAACCGCAATGACCGGCACTCAAAAATCCTCCGCAACCGGAAGAATTGAAGCAATATGCGAGGGAATTGGAGTAAGTAAAGACCATATAAGGGTTATCACTCCACTCAAAAAGTTCCACCAGGAAAATGTTCAAGTTATTAAAGAGGAAATAGCATACCAGGGAGTTTCTGTAATAATCCCTCGAAGAGAATGTTTGGTTTGGGCTAACAAGAAACGTAAAGAGGAAAAGAAACTACAAAAATAACCTTAAATATAAATTGAAATGAAGATAGATATAATATTATGCGGAGTAGGTGGAATGGGAGCATTAAGCACTGCCGCCATAATTTCGAAAGCAGCTTTAGATATGGGGATGTATATGAAACAAGCTGAAACGCACGGAATGAGCCAAAGAGGAGGAGATGTTCAATCACACCTTCGCCTTTCAGACAAGGAAATTGCATCCGACCTGATTCCCGACGGAGAATGCGATTTAATACTTTCTGTTGAACCAATGGAAGCCCTTCGCTACCTGCCATTCCTCAACAAAGAACAAGGCTGGGTAATCACAAACGAAAATCCATTTATTAATATACCAAACTATCCTGAAAAAGAAACCGTTTTAGCGGAGGTTAGAAAGGTTAAGAATAGTATTGTTTTTGATGCAGACCAAATTGCAAGAGACCTTGGAAATCCAAAAGGAACAAATATGGTTGTTTTGGGAGCAGCATCCAAATACTTAAAGATTGATATTGAAAAGCTTGAAGATGCAATCAACAACACCTTCGG
>Ga0172378_10005485_pt1 | contig 11852 bp, 9 predicted proteins | sample GrowelOW332metaG_FD_119755 | JGI IMG/M metagenome (GOLD analysis project Ga0172378, IMG submission 119755) | Groundwater microbial communities from an aquifer near a municipal landfill in Southern Ontario, Canada - Pumphouse #3_1 metaG | ecosystem: Environmental > Aquatic > Deep subsurface >... | reverse complement strand
TTGATTCAAATCATGAGAAGCATAGTTGTGAATGACAAACCGTACTCTGAAATCTTTTTTCAAAAATCGCTCGAAAAATCTCTAAAAACGGCTTGACATTGACACATTATCTTCAGGCTGCGTCAAAAGCGAGCGCCCGCAGAACGGCTAGTGGTAATATTGGAACAAGTCTGTTTTTTATGGCACGAAAACGAACCACGACAAGAAAAACTCTGCCGCACCCTACAAAATGAACAAACAGAGTATATACTTTACAAGTGTTTACGGAAACTTTTTTAAAAACTTGTCGATTTCGTCGCTGCCTGTTTTGGTTTTTTCCCCCATAAAGGAGGTCGGAAATGTCCACTTCTAATAGCACGTTGATGCACAATGTTGTTCCGGGCTTGCCGCCCGGAACTCTTCGCGCCCCTGAAAATGCATTGCGTCCGGAAAGCATTCAGGTCATGCAGTTCAATCAGTCTCAGCTCTTGGAATATGAATGTAGCACTTTGTCCGAAGCGTTGGAAAAGCGTTTGCCCGACGCACTGATCTGGCTTAATATCATCGGTCTGGGAGATGTACAGCTGCTCTATGAGTTAGGAACGACTTTGAATATTCACCCACTGGCTCTGGAAGATGCACTCAATACACACCAGCAGATCAAAATCAATCAATACGAGGGACATCTGTACGTCTGCATGAAAATGCTGCATTGGAAGGAGGAAGAAACCGAAAGCGAACAGCTTAGCCTTTTCTTGAAAAAAGATTTGCTGGTGACCTTGCAGGAACGCCCAGGGGACTGCTTGGAAGCGGTACGCTTTCGCCTGCGTCGTGAGGGCAGCCGTCTGCGCAGCCAAGGCACGGATTATTTGCTGTATGCCATGCTGGATGCCATTATTGATCATTATTTTCCCTGGCTGGAATATATGGGGAATAAATTTGATTTTCTGGAAGAGGAGGTTACGATACAAAGCAATGCTCAACTTTTATCCCGTATCCATGCTTTGAAACGTGAACTGATGGAAATACGGCGTTCCTTATGGCCCTTACGGGATGTGCTCAGCTCCTTGGAGCGTGACGAGGACGGATTCATTCAACGCCGTACCCGTCCCTACCTGCGCGACTGCCAAGATCACTGCCTGCAGATATTGGAAACCTTGGACAGCTATCGTGAATATTCCAGCTCGTTGATGGATTTATATTTCTCCGGTATCAGTAACCGTATGAATGAAATTATGAAGGTGCTGACAATCATTTCAACGGTATTTATTCCCCTGTCCTTTGTCGGCTCCGTTTATGGAATGAATTTTCAGCATATGCCGGAATTAAGTTGGCGCTGGGGGTATTTTGCCTGTTTAGTCCTGATGTTCCTGATTGTATTCACGATGCTCGGGCTGTTTCGTTATTTTGGCTGGCTGGGAGGAGGGCGCATGGCTGTGCGCCGCCGGCAACGACATAAACTGCGTTTGCCACGACTGCCGATGGTGACTCGTCTTGACGAGTATCTGCAACAATTCGGCAAAGCACTGGTTTTCCCACGGTTTGAAGGCGATAAAGAAAAAACAGAATCCGCTGCAACAGCGGAAAATTGCGGCAAAACCGACAAAAAATAAAAGGGAAGAGCAGATCACTGAGGCGAAGAAAAAAGCGCAGAAATATGGATAGAAGAAGACCCGGGTATTCTTCTATTTTGAAAAGCATGTGGCTGCCGCCACTAGAAGACAAGCGTTATAAGTTTTTTTTGGCGGCAATTCTGCTTGCAATATGGTTCTCCTGACTGTTTTGCAATTATACAAGCGGCTAAACTTGTAAAATAAATGGTTTTTTAAAAGCTACTTGGGGTATTTTAAACCGCAAGTGGCTGAAATTCAGAATTATAAATATGTTTTTTTTGTTTTTTCTAATTATTGTTGTTGTATTGTGTAAGGCTTTCAATCTGTCTCTCAAACTTACCTTGACTTATGTTTGTGAACCGTCAATTCTCAATAATTACAGCTTAACCTTCCGCAGTCGCAGCGCGTTCGTCACGACCGAAACAGAGCTGAAACTCATTGCGGCGGCGGCAATCATTGGGCTCAGGAGCACGCCGAAGAAGGGATATAGGATGCCGGCGGCGATGGGGACGCCAAGGGCATTGTAGATGAATGCGAAAAAAAGATTCTGCCGAATATTCCGCATCACGGTGCGGCTGAGGTGCACAGCTTTGACGATGCCGTGTAAGTTGCCCTGAACGAGGGTCATACCTGCGCTCTCAATGGCGACATCGGTTCCCGTACCCATGGCAATGCCGACATCGGCGGCCGCCAGTGCGGGTGCGTCGTTGATTCCATCGCCAGCCATGGCCACAATGTGATGTTTTTCCCGCAGTGCTTTCACGTAATCATGCTTATCCTGCGGCGCAACGCCGGCTCGTACTTCGTCAATGCCCAACTCATCCGCCACGCTGCGGGCGGTTTGCTCGTTGTCGCCGGTGAGCATGTGAATCTTCAGTCCGAGCTTGTGCAGGGCTTTGATTGCCTCACTCGTGCTGGGCTTGATCGGATCCGACACCGCCAGAATTCCGGCGGCCTGTCCATCAACTGCGACAAAAATCACGGTGTGTCCTTTGCTCTGCAGTTTGTCTGCCTGATCCTGCAAGACATTGAGATTCTTTGCGCCAGCTTCTTCCAGAAAGCCTGGTTTGCCCACCAGCACGACACGTCCTTCCGCCGTGGCAGAGATACCGCCACCGGTGGTCGAGTTAAAGTCTGACGGTTTGTCCAGCACGAATCCCTTTTCTTTGGCGGCGTTGACGAGTGCGGTGGCAAGCGGATGCTCGCTGTTTTGTTCGACGGATGCCGCCAGCCGCAACAGGTCGTTCTTTCCGAAGCCCTCGACTACAATCATCTCTGTTAACGACGGCTTGCCTTCGGTTAGTGTGCCCGTCTTATCGACGATTATTATTTCGACCTTTTCCATGATCTCCAGCGCTTCGGCACTTTTGATGAGCACGCCGGTTTTTGCTCCGCGTCCCACGCCAACCATAATCGACATCGGTGTTGCCAATCCCAGTGCACAAGGACAAGCGATGATCAGTACAGCGATGGCATTGACCAGCGCGTATGCGAGCCGTGGTTCCGGCCCGAGCCAGAGCCAGACCGCAAAAGTGAGCAGGGCAACGCCGATGACCGCAGGTACAAAAAAGGCGGCAAAGCGGTCGGCCAGATGCTGGATGGGCGCGCGGCTTCGCTGTGCTGCACCGACCATGCGTACAATCTGCGCGAGCAGCGTGTCGCGTCCGACCTTGGTGGTCTCCATCAGGAATGAGCCGGTTTGGTTGATCGTTGCACTGGTGACCGCATCACCGACTTTCTTATTCACGGGAACCGGCTCGCCGGTTAGCATGGATTCGTCGAGCGTGCTTTGTCCTTCCGTGATCGTTCCGTCCACCGGAATCTTTTCGCCTGGACGCACGCGCAGGATATCGCCTTGTTGCACTTCGTCGAGTGGGATGTTACGCTCCTCGCCGCTGCGCACTATCCGCGCCTGTTTCGGTGCTAGTTCCATCAGCTCTTTAATGGCGCCACTGGTGCGTTTGCGGGCACGCAGCTCCAGCATTTGTCCCAGCAACACCAGTACGATGATCATAGTGGCGGATTCGAAATAGAGTGCCACTTCACCGTGCTGACGCAACGATTCTGGAAAGATTTCTGGTAAGAGCACCGCCACGGCACTGTAAAAATAGGCTGTTCCTGTGCCGACGCTAATCAGGGTGAACATGTTCAGCTTCCCTGTGACGAGCGACCTCCATCCGCGCTTGAAAAACGGCAACCCGACCCATAAAACCACCGGCGTCGTCAGCGCAAATTCGATCCACTTGGAAAGACTGGCGGGAATCATTCTGCTGATCTTGTTTCCGGGAAGATGTCCGCCCATCGCAAGAATAAAAACCGGCAGGGTCAGCACCAGGCCAATCCAGAACCGATGTGTCATATCATTCAGTTCGGAATCGTCATCTTCGCCAGTTGGCTCCATCGGCTCCAGAGCCATACCACACTTGGGGCAGTCGCCGGGGTGGTCTTGATTCACCTCCGGATGCATTGGACAGGTGTAAAGAGAACCGGATACAGCCGGTTTCTTTTCTTTGCCGATTTTGTCGTTCAAAAATTTCTGAAGGCAATGCTTCGAACAAAAGTAGACAGCCTTCCCGTCAATTTCTGTTTTGTATTGAGTTGATTCGTCAACATCCATTCCGCATATTGGATCTTTGTGCATGCTGGCACCTCCCTGTTTTCGCCCATCTGTGGCTACCTTAAATTTACTATAACATTGTTGTTGCCACGTTGTCAAAGCGTTACGCAGAAACTTTCTCCGGCGTATTTCGCAGCAGACGAAGTGCATTGGCGATTACGAGTAGGGATGCGCCCATGTCGGCGGCAATGGCCATCCAGAGGGTGGCCGCGCCTGCGAAGGCCAGGAGCATGAAGATCGCTTTGACGCCGAGGGCAAAGGCGATGTTCTGCCGAATGACATGCATGACGTGCCGGGAATGGTGGATCAGCCAAGGTATCCGGGACAGGTCGTCGGACATCAGGGCAATGTCTGCCGTTTCAATGGCAGCGTCTGTCCCGGCTGCACCCATGGCGATGCCGAGGGTGGAGACGGCCATGGCGGGAGCGTCGTTGACGCCGTCGCCAATCATCGCGACATCCCCATACTTCTTGACCAAGGTCTCGACTGCGACAACCTTATCTTTTGGCAGCATTTCAGCCTGATACTCGGTGATGCCTGTTGCTTTGGCGACAGCCGCCGCTGTCGCCCAGTTGTCGCCTGTCAGCATCACGACGTGCTCGATTCCGGCTTGCTGCATAGCCTTCACGGATTCAGCGGTTGTTTCACGAACACGATCCGAGATGCCAATGAGACCACAAATGTGGGAGTCTGAACCCAAGGCAACGAGGGTATGGGCTGTGTCTTCGATGCTGATAGCCAACTCATGCACATCGGGTGTCTCCGCGCCTTTCTCGTGCATGAAACGGTGACTTCCAATCCAGTAACGCTTGCCGTCCACCAGGGCTTCGCTTCCTTTGCCCCGGATGTCGCGCAGGCCATCTGCAACCGGCGCGGTGATTCCACGTCGTTCAGCTTCCCGCAGAATTGCACGGGCAATCGGGTGCCCACTTTCAGACTCAAGCGAAACCGCCCGCGACAGCACTTCCTCTTCAGTATGTCCGTTGAGGGCATAGACGCTCTGAACCTCCGCGGTTCCGTAGGTAAGGGTTCCGGTCTTGTCAAGGGCGAGGGCTCGGAGTTTAGCCGGCAGTTCGAGGAAGACTCCGCCCTTGATGAGTACGCCCGCACGGGCCGCCGCGGCCACCCCCGCCACGATACTCACGGGTGTGGATATGACAAGCGCGCACGGACAGGCGATCACAAGCATAACAAGAGCCTGATAAAGCCACTGTGACCAACTGCCGCCGAACAGTGGCGGCAGTACCGCGACGGCGAAGGCAAGAAACATCATGGCGGGGGTGTAATAGCGTGCGAACTTCTCAACCCATTGCTCTGTTGTTGCCCGTCGCGATTGCGCCTCCTCGACCATGTGCATGATACGAGCCAGAGTGGAGTCACTTGCAACTTTGGTGCACTTGAACTCGAAGGCACCTTCTTCGTTTATCGTACCCGCGAAGACTCCGTCACCTTCGCTCTTCCCGACAGGAACCGATTCTCCGGTGATCGAGGCCTGGTTGATACTTGTCTCACCCTTCGTCACTACACCATCAAGCGGCACTTTCTCGCCCGGCCTTACCAGAACGGTTACGCCCAACGGGACGTCCTCTACGGGCTTCTCCATAATGTCGCCATCCTTGGGGCAGATGTAACGAGCTGTTGTCGGTGAAAGATCCATCAGCGTGCGGATGGCGTGTCGCGCCCGCCCGATGCTCCACGATTCGAGGACGAGCGATAGTGAAAAGAGGAAGGCGACGGTTGCGGCCTCAAACCATTCACCAATCGCAACTGCCCCGATAATGGCAACGATCATCAGTAAATTCATATCTGGGCGTAGGCGGCGTGTCGCAGAAAGGGCTTTGGGTATGACCCACCATGCTCCCGTGATGATACCGAGAGCGTAAAATATCAAAACTCCCAAAGGGAAAGCTGCTTTTGTGCTTCCACCGGAGAAAGCGTGTAATAAACTCCCTTGAAGTGCCCAATGCAGAACGAGGCCTGCACCTGTGAACAACCCGCTGGCTGCAGTCAGAACGACACGGTTCTGCCGTTGCCAGAACGACAACTCTCCCTTATCTTCATCCTTTTGCCAGGGGCTTGCCCGCATTCCCGTCGAAGCGATCGCGGCGACAATGCTGTCCGGATCACACCCAACCGGTGAGCAAAGAATCGTCATCTTTCCGTTCAGCACGTCGAAGCGCAATTCGGCTATGCCCGGAACGTCTTTGAGAGCGTTCTTCAGGGTTGCGACTTCTTCGGCGCAGTCCAAGCCCTCAATCCTGTATGCACGATTTTCTGTCATCGATTGACTTCGCTCCTCTGTGTATGACTTGCGGTTTGCTATTGCCGTGTCTTAAGCTTCAACTCCTCAATCCAGCAGTGCAGTACCGGTACAATTAACATGGTCATAACTTCAATCATCATACCTCCGAACGACGGGATCGCCATAGGAACCATAACGTCACTGCCGCGGCCCGTAGATGTGAGCACCGGCAGCAGGGCGAGGATGCTGGTGGCTGTGGTCATGAGGCAGGGTCTGACACGACGTACTCCAGCCTCTCGTCCAACGTTCCGAGTTCAACTTGCGCCTGAATCGCGGCACTGTGCGGAGCCACACCCGCCTTGAAACGCATGCGTGCCACTGCCTCCAGATTCGTGACCCGTTTCAGGTGCTGTCTGGTTATCGCATAATAAATTATACGGATGAATAAGGAGATCATCTTCCACAGTTGCCACCGACAACACCGACACGGACTTTACGAAAGGTTGATAATAAACCGGATGAAGACTCTGAGATGGTAGGCTCATCCGGTTTTTTAGTGGGTTGAAATTTTGCCAAAATATAATGTTGATTGTCAAGGGATGCAATTTCTAAAAGTTGGTCATTGCACTCGTATCATAGCGAGCGTCTTTTGCGCTTCAGATACACAGCTGTCTTAATGGCGAAAGGGTCTTAAGGGGGGCATCTTAGCGCCTACGGCGCAAATCCGTTCACAAAAACCCTTTTGTCAAGAAGTTGGTTGAGCGCCTGCCGTGCCTTTCGCATTGGGAAGGAAACAACTGGTCAAGAAGGCACTACACTCATTTTTTCCTGTCGTAATCAAAATTCGGCTTGAAGCAATTTTTACGCAGTATTGCTGGCTAGAAGGGCCACTTGGTGGTAGCAATTTTTGAAATTGCATCCATTTTCAACTCAAAAAGGAATCGAACGTAAATTGAAGGTCGATCTTAGAGTCCTGGGTTTGGGGGTGATTTTTCGAGACGGCATAGCCGCAAGGGAAAAAACACTTATAACAGGATTCTAATTTGTTGTTGATAGGCAATGACTGATGAAAAACACTGCGTAAGATTAGTGGCTTTTGGAGGCTATAGAATTGGGTCAAAAGAGCACATTTAAGCAGAAAATAAACCCATTAAATTTCCCGAAAAGCCAATTTAAAATAATCCGTAAAATCGCGGACAAAACAATCCGCAATACTTTTTTGGACGGGATCGATTGAAAGCATTTTTTGCTTTGGTAATCGTGCTAACCTAAGGTCACATCAAGGAACATCATGATGGCGAAACCGAGCATCGCACCGATGGTTGAGTAATCAGAGCTTCCGTGCTGTTGAGCTTCCGGGATCAGTTCTTCAATAACGACATAAATCATTGCACCCGCGGCAAAAGCCAGTGCGTAAGGCAGAATAGGTTGTATTGTAACGACTAACATCGCACCCAATACGGCTGAGATTGGTTCAACGATACCAGAAGCCTGCCCATACATAAAACTTTTAAATCGCGTCATGCCTTCGCGTCGCAGAGGAATAGAGACCGCAGCCCCTTCCGGGAAATTCTGGATGCCGATGCCGATTGCCAGGATGACTGCGGCCTTAAAGGTTGCAGTAGTGCCTACGACGCCCAAGGCACCGAAAGCGACACCAACCGCCAGACCTTCCGGGATGTTGTGTAAGGTTATTGCCAGAACGAGCAGTACACTTCTTTGCCAAGACGTTTTAATGCCTTCCGCCTGACTGATTTTTAGTCCCATATGGAGATGAGGCAGCAATTTATCCACTATGTAAAGAAACGCTCCACCAGATAGAAATCCGATTAATGCTGGTATTACCGGTGTCATTCCCATGTCGGCGGCCATTTCAATAGCGGGATCAAGCAAAGACCAAAAACTGGCGGCAATCATGATGCCGGCAGCAAAACCAAGCATCGAATTCAAGATTTTTAGATTGATTGTTTTAAAGAAAAAAACGAGTGCCGCTCCCAAGGCTGTGAGTCCCCAGGTAAAAAGAGAAGCCAACAGAGCCAGAAGAACAGGATTCGATCCTTCGAGTGAACTAAACATAATGAACCTCCAAAGCTTTGCTAAAATTCTTGGACACAATGGGAAGGCGCTAAATAGGCTGCTATTTACTTAAAACCATGGTTTTAAGTCATAAATATTCCCTCGAGTGGCGGTTTTCAACGCATCCGATAACAAACACAGTGATTCCATATTATTCAGTAGCCTCAGGTTTGGATGAGGTTTTAATTAGGATATAAACAGCTCGGCTGGACATTCATACGAAACCCGCAAGGGGGAGCATCCGAGCCACAGATGCCAATGGCTCAATCGATAATCCTAATAATCCTAAAAAAATGGTTTGGTTGAATGACAATATAATCCCAAAATCGTACCTGCTTTCTGCGCTACTCTTTTTCTCTTTTTATGTACAGATAAAAAAATGGCTGATTCTCAAAATGTGTGCTATAGTTAGCCAGGCAATGACTTAATACCAATAAGTCTTGCAATGTTACACAACCCAGCAAGGGAGACATCAGCCGTAACTCAATTTAACACACCTTCTTTCAAAGAGCAAGTGTTTTTTTTGCAGATTTGATGACTGGATTTTTGGCATTAAGAGGAGTTACGAATTAATTGTGGCAGCGGAATTTCCCAGACCATTATTTTTCACTTATATTATTTGGTCAGAGCTTGAGTTTTGATTGTCAAAACGGACTTTAACCTGAAAAATTGTTTTAGGAGTATGATGATGAAATATTCTTTCATGAGTTTTTCCACCCCGGCTTTGAGTTTGTCAGAAATATTGGCAACGGCCCGTCTATACGGTTATGACGGCATCGAACCGCGAATTGATTCACAACATGCTCACGGCATTGAAGTCACAACTACTGCTGATCAACGATGTCGGATTGTTGAGCAAGTTAGCGTCAGCGGTATCGAACTGGCCTGCCTGGCCAGCTCTATCGTTTTAGCCAATCCGGAAAAGAATGACCAGATGCGGCAACAAGCTCATGAGCGCATTGATTTGGCCGGCGATCTGAAGGTGCCAATAATCCGCCTTTTTGGCGGTTGTTTTCCGGAAGATTTCAGTCGGCAACAAGCGAGTGAGTTGTTGGTTCAGTCACTGCGGCAACTGGCCGACCACGCGGCCGAACGTCAGGTTTGCCTTTGTTTGGAAACCCATGATGCCTGGTGTAATCCGGAAGACGTTGCCGTTGTCATGCGCCAAGTTAATCACCCGGCTGTTGGGGTCAATTGGGATATCATGCATCCGGTAAGAATAGCCAAATTCACGATCGAAAAATCTTTTGAGATCCTTAAACCCTGGATCCGACATTTGCATATTCATGACGGTATTAGCACTGTAAATAAACTGCAATTTGTCTCAATCGGTCAGGGAGAAATCGACCACTGGGCTGCCCTTCAATGCCTCCGCACCATTAATTATCCAGATTATCTCAGCGGCGAATGGATCAATTGGGAAAACTACCAAACACACCTGCCTCGAGAAATCAAAATTATGCGGCAGCTGGAACAGCAACTCGATGACTGAAATAACTGGAATAAACGGAATTGGTTTCCTGCCACTGCAATGCGACTAAGACTAGCTTTGGCGAAAATTCCAAACTTGTCAAGCTCCCCGCTGGCGCTCGAAATTTCACCTGATGACCAACTAATACTGCCCGGTGGCGGCTTCCAACTCTTTCAAATGCAAGGATAAGGCTTATTTTCTTCCCACTGATATTTGTCTGGCAATGGCGAATTGGCAATCCCAGGAGCCCAGATATCTGATTCCTAAGAGGGTCTGGAACACAAGGTCAACTCCAATGTATGTTTTTTGCTTGTTGAAGGCCAGGTTACGCTGACGCTGACTGTCAAGGATACCGTTGCCGTTAAGGGAACACTCATTTCAATCGCTTTCAAGGCACCTAGGAGCAATCGCAACGCAGCAACAGAAAACGCATCGTTTCTGGTACTGAAGACTTCGAACCCCAGCGAGATGACACCTTGAAGAAAACTTAACGTGCCATTCTGCTTTATTTCCATTTCAAAAGAAGTGGTTATGCTTGCTTTTCAGTATCTCGGAAATATGTTAATACATCCATAGTTTATTTTATGTTGGTTAAATCTTCCTTGCTTGTCTTTACAGCTGAAAAGTGTTAACAATGCCTTATTCCATGTTTCATTCTCGATTTCCTGAAATTGCCAAAAAAGAGACCCGCTGTTTCGTCATTCCAAATTCTGCTTCGACGGTTTTACCGCCCGGGGAATATGGACTGCTGGAAATGTATTGTGACGAACCCGGTTGCGACTGCCGACGAGTTATGTTAGCAGTGTTATGTTCTGAAACCAAGCAAGAGCTAGCATTTATCACCTACGGTTGGGGAACAGCCCAGTTTTATGCCAAATGGTTTGGGCATGATGACCCGGAAGGCATTGAAGAAATGCAGGGCGTAAAACTTAATATGTGTAGTGCACAATCAAAGTATGCGTCCGTCATCCTGGACTTGGTCAAAAATCAGGTGCTTTCAGATACCAATTATATCAAACGCCTTCAAAGACATTATGAACTTTTTCGATCCAGTTTGTAGAATACAGGAAACCAAAGCCGGGCGGGATGAGTCCTGCTGCGATTTTAACGGCCCGGAGAACCGGACAGTCATAACCTCCAGTGACGAAGCCCGAAGAGCGAGGAAACTGGGAGTTAGAGGCTCCACCAAAACCAGCGCCCGGGCGCGAGTTTTCAGCTGTCCTGACCCCGGGTTGAGGCGCGCTGCGTGCGCATAACGGGGTGTTATTGTCGCATACACAAAAACCGTAGTGTTTACAATAACTTCAACGAGTATCCTTGAAGGCCTTCAAGGAAGTCTGAAATTTAAAACGCCCCTTCGACGATTTGTTAAAAAAACGATATTGTCCGAAGTGATGTTGAAAATTTCAAACGAATGAGCAGTCAGAGATGAAACGTTTTTTTGCTCTCCTGGAAAATTCGATTTCTTTGCCAGATTAAGATGTTGTTTTCTGCCTTTTTCCAAAATGTTTTTATTTGAAAGAGCTGAAGAATACGGCATCCAAGTTCAAATGCAAGTATAGGCAACGCGGTAAGCGTTGGATGCCAATACTTGAACATCGTCTCCTCCCCTATTTTTCAACTACATTTCGGACAATACCAATTTTAAAACAGCATACGATCTCATTTTAACAAATCGTTGAAGAACCCTAAAAATGCTTGCCAATGCCGAAAATAGTACCCCAAAAACGTAAAAAATTTGCTTCTTCACCATAATTTGTGGGTGAAAATTAGAAAAGATTGATTTCATAATTCTTATTTTCAAGGACTTAGAACTTTTTTGCATCACCAAAAATTGGACTCTGAATTTTTTGG
>Ga0172378_10005484_pt1 | contig 11854 bp, 9 predicted proteins | sample GrowelOW332metaG_FD_119755 | JGI IMG/M metagenome (GOLD analysis project Ga0172378, IMG submission 119755) | Groundwater microbial communities from an aquifer near a municipal landfill in Southern Ontario, Canada - Pumphouse #3_1 metaG | ecosystem: Environmental > Aquatic > Deep subsurface >... | reverse complement strand
CTACTATATTTTGTAGTTCTTTTACATTGGGTAATCTCCAATCATCATATCCTGCAAGTGTAGATTCTTCTGCATATTTAAGAGCTTCTTTCCATTCCATTGGAGTCTCACAGTCATTTTTAGCCCACATTAACCCTGTGCTTGAGTCTGTTATAGTTTTGTCTCCATTGTCAGTGAAATTATTTTCTCCATATCTATTTCCACGTACGGCTCTTACATAGTTACCACCTATAGGACCACCTGCACTAGCAGCATAGGCCTTGATATGACCAGTTCCATAATTTACACCAAAGGCTTTTGGTTGAAAACCAGCTGCATCTGAAGTAGTATCAGAATCACCTGAAGTGGGAGGTAGAGTTCCTACAGTACTTCCAGTTCCTGAATCTTGTCCTGGAGGCGTCATTCCCATCGCTTGTTCTGTAGCTTGACCTACATATAATATACTACTCCAGTATTGTTCATCTTTAGAAACTTGTCCTTCGAGTGCTAAACTAAAGAAATCTGTGTTGATATAAGGCCAACCCGTTTCAAAATTACTTATTGAGTATAATTCTTTAGTACTTGGCATTCTCCAGTCATCATATCCTCCTAATGATAAATTTTCACAGTATTCTTTCGCTTCTTCCCATGTAAATGATTCGGATGAAGGAATTTGCTGCCACATTAAACCTGTATTATCATCTGTTATAGTACCATTGCCATTATTAGTATATGACATCTGTGCTCCTGCTTGATAGGATCCATCTTGACCATAATAGTCATCCCCTTCACTAAGATTAGTGATAATATTACCATCATTATCGTATAGAATAGTTTGTCCTGTGGCTACTAAAGTATATGTGTCCATTATCGGAACATCGGAATTAATTCCATCTGGATATTTGGCTATTAAACTTTCTGAAGATAGAGTCTCATCATCTTGTGAATCTTCACTAGTCTCATTATCTATAGATGTATCATCGTCACTTGTGCATGCATTGAAAGGAGCTACAAGTAATAAAAATGATAATAAATAAACTATTTTTTTCATAATGTGATTTTTAAAAATGTTAATAATTATTTGTACGTATTTTTATAAAAATTATGTTTCTATTTTATTTCTGATGTAAAGTAAAGTATCTATATTTTTTATTCATAAAGTATTCTACCAAACGGCGAATTATATCTACAAAAAAGGGGGGGGTTAAAATTACAGAGTAATTATTTTTATTATTTTTCACTAAAAGTTTTGATATTCTAAATTTTTATCTAATTTTGCATTCAATAAAGAAAAATTATGACAAATAAATTAAATAAATGTTGGTGGTGGCAGAGTTCATATTCATATGTGGGCCAGCAACTGCTATAAATTTATTTATTATGATTTAGAAATTTAAGACATTATAATAATATAGAAAAAAGCCGTAGGACTCACGTCCCACGGCTTTTTTTGTATAACCAAATTTAAAACTAAAAAACAATTATATATTATGAAATCAAGTAACATTAAAAGTAGTAAAGATCTATTTAAAGTTGACGAGGATGGATTTTATGGAAATTTCGGAGGAGCATATATTCCGGAAATTCTTCATTCTAATGTAGAAAATCTACAAAACTCTTATCTCAAGATAATTAATAAGGCTAGTTTCCAGAAAGAGTTGTCTAGTTTACTTGCCGACTATGCAGGACGTCCATCCCCTCTTTATTTTGCTAAAAGAATGAGCGAAAAATATGATTGTAAGATTTATCTAAAAAGAGAAGATCTTAATCATACAGGAGCACATAAGATTAATAATGTTCTAGGACAAATTCTTTTAGCAGAAAAACTAGGAAAGACTAGGATAATAGCTGAGACTGGCGCAGGTCAACACGGAGTCGCTACTGCTACAGTTTGTGCTTTAAGAAATCTTGAATGTATTGTATATATGGGTGCAACTGATGTAAAGCGTCAGAGTGTTAATGTCGAAAAGATGAAAATGCTAGGAGCTGAGGTTAGACCTGTTTATAGTGGGAGTATGACTCTTAAAGATGCAACGAATGAGGCTATAAGAGATTGGTGCTCAAATCCAAAAGATACATATTATGTTATAGGCTCTACTATTGGCCCGCACCCTTATCCTGATATGGTTGCTAAATTTCAGTCTGTTATTAGTAAAGAGCTTAAAAAACAACTGATGAAAAAGATTGGTAGAGATTATCCTGATTATCTCATCGCCTGTGTGGGAGGAGGAAGTAATGCAGCTGGGACATTCTATGAATATTTAGATGATACAAATGTTAAACTTATAGTGGCAGAAGCTGCAGGGAAAGGCATAAATTCTGGTTATACTGCTGCTACTATGCATGTTGGAAGAGAAGGTATACTTCATGGATGTAAAACTATTTTTATGCAAAATGATGATGGCCAGGTTCAAGAGGCTTATTCAGTATCAGCAGGCCTCGATTATCCTGGAGTTGGACCCCTTCACGCTTTCTTGGCTACTTGTAAACGATCAGAGGTCTTCGCTGTTACAGATACTCAAGCTCTAGATGCTGCTTTTGAATTAACAAGAACTGAGGGCATTATTCCAGCTTTAGAATCTTCTCACGCTTTAGCCGTGTTAAAATTAAAGAAATTTAAAAAAGATGATATAGTAGTAGTTACAGTCTCTGGAAGAGGAGATAAAGACATGGACACATACATTAAATATATGAATAACGGTAGTATATAAAATCTAGATAACAAAACTGATAAAATATTAATCATGAACGAATATAATAATAAAATTAAAATTAGAATAGCTAGCAAAAAAATGCTAGCTGATATGCAGACACCTGTAGGTATTTACCTTAAAGTTAGGGATATTTTTCCACAGTCAGCACTTTTAGAAAGCTCTGATTATCATTCGTCTGAAAATGGTTTTTCTTTCATTGGCATAAAACCTATTGCCAAATTTTCAGTAGAATGTGATAAAATCATAGCTACTTTTCCCGATAAAACTTGTAAAACGACTTCTCTAGAACAGAATAATAAGTATATGATTTCTGATTATTTCAAAATGTATTTAGATAATTATGAAATAGACGATCGTAGTACTAAATTAAATGGATTATTCGGATATACTTCTTTCGATGTAGTAAAGCATCTCGAAAATATAAAAATAAAAACTACTTCTGATGATATTGCTGATATTCCTGAGATGTGCTACATCCTCTACAAATATGTCATTGCCATAGATCATCTTAAAAATGAGATGACTATTACCGAAAATCTGATCGAAGACGAACAGGCAAATCTCGAAGAAATTATTGACCTTATAGAAAATAAAAATTATCCTGTTTATAATTTTTACAAAAAAGGAGATATAGAGTCTCCTATGACTGATGAACAATATATTAAAATAGTAAAAAAAGGAATTAAACATTCTCTTAGAGGAGATGTTTTTCAAGTAGTATTATCAAGAAGATATGAACAGGCTTATCAGGGCGATGATTTTAATGTATATAGAACTTTAAGAAGTATTAATCCATCTCCATATTTATTTTATTTTGATTTTGGATCATTTAGAGTTTTTGGTTCTTCTCCGGAGACTCATTTAAAAGTAGAAGGTAATGTCGCTACAATAGATCCTATAGCAGGTACATTTTTTAGAACTGGCGATGATAATAAAGACAGAATACTAGCAGAAGAGCTTCTAAAAGATGAAAAAGAAAATGCAGAACATGTAATGCTAGTTGACCTGGCTCGAAACGATTTAAATAGAAATGCCACGGATGTAACAGTTTCTAAATATAAAGAAATTCAATATTATTCACATGTAATTCATATGGTTAGTAGAGTAACTGGCAATATTACTGAAAATACTAATAGATTAAAACTTTTCGCCGACACTTTTCCTGCTGGGACTCTTTCAGGTGCTCCTAAAGTAAAGGCTATGCAGATTATTAATGATCTGGAACCTCATTCAAGAGGTATATATGGTGGTTGTATAGGTTATGTTGGCTTTAATGGTAATTTGAATCAAGCTATCACTATTAGAACTTTCGTTAGTAAAAACAATAAACTTTATATGCAGGCCGGGGCAGGTATAGTCTCTAAATCTAATCCTGAGACAGAACTTTCAGAAGTTAAACATAAGCTTGGAGCATTAAAGAAAGCTCTTGACCAAGCTGAAGAATTAAACCAATAAACTACTATGAATATAAATGATAAAATATTAGTCTTCGATAATTATGATTCATTCACATATAATCTAGTAGAGACATTAAAAATAGGTGGATGTACTAATATTGACGTATCTAGAAATGATAAGATTTCACTTGATGAAATAGAAAAGTACGATAGAATAGTCATATCTCCTGGCCCTGGTATCCCAAAAGAATCGGGAATTTTATTAGCTCTTTTGAAAAGATATGGTCCTTATAAGAAAATATTCGGTGTCTGTCTTGGACTTCAAGCTATCGGTGAAACATTTGGAGGTAAGCTTGAAAATATTGGAAAAGTTTTTCACGGCGTCGCCACCAATATAAACATAACTCAAGATGATTCACTGTTTGAAGGCATAGATACTAAAGAGTCTAGTTCTAAACGAAAATTTATCGCAGGAAGATATCATTCATGGATTTTATCTAAAGAAGAGCTTCCTGACTGTTTACAAGTTATAGCCGAAGATGATACAGGAGAAATCATGGCCATCAAACATAAGGAATATAATATTTATGCGGTACAGTTTCATCCAGAAAGCATATTAAGTCCTGAAGGACAGCTAATTATTAATAATTGGTTAAAAAATAAATAATTCAGGATTAATAATTAATCAAAATTAGTCAGAAAAAATGAAAGAAATTTTAAATAATTTATTTGAAAATAAATATCTAAGTCAAGAACAAGCTAGAGATATACTTACTAGGATAGCAAAAGGAGAATTTAATGCTAATCAAATAGCCTCGTTTATAACGGTATTTCTAATGAGAAATATCTCAATAGACGAATTAATCGGATTTCGCCAATCACTTCTCGATATGAGATATAAAGTGGACTTATCAGACTTCGAGTTTATAGACATAGTAGGTACAGGAGGCGATAATAAAAACACATTTAATATATCAACTACTTCGTGTTTCGTCGTAGCCGGTGCTGGTTATAAAGTAGTTAAACATGGAAATTATGGTGCAACTTCTATATCAGGAGCATCAAATGTAATAGAATGTCATGGAGTTAAATTCACCAAAAACATAGACCAACTACGTCGTAGTTTAGATAAAACCAATATCACATATTTACATGCACCACTATTTAATCCTGCACTGAAAGAAGTCGCGCCAATAAGAAAATCTTTAGGGGTGAAAACCTTTTTCAATCTACTTGGTCCATTAGTTAACCCATCATTACCAAAATATCAATTATTAGGAGTATATGACTTGAAGATGGAACGTATGTACAATTATTTATATCAACAAACAGGGACTAAATACGCAGTCGTTCATTCTCTAGACGGATATGATGAAATCTCTTTAACTGATAATTTTAAAATTTGTACTTCTCAAGAAGAACGAGTATATTCACCTGAAGAACTTAATTTCAAAAGAGCCTCTCGAAATTCATTATTTGGAGGAGACACACCTGAAGAAGCTGCCAAAATCTTTGATAATATTTTAAATAACGAAGCGACTGAATCACAGACCAACTGCGTGATAGCTAATTCTGCCTTCGCTATTCAGGTCATGGAACCAAAGAAAAATATAGAAGAGTGCATCGCTATAGCCCATGAAAGTATAAAAAGCGGAAGAGCAGCTAAAGTATTAAAGAAATACGTAGAATTAAATAGTTAAAGGCAATGTGTACTATATTAAATCAAATAGCAGCTGTTAAATACGCTGAGGTGGAAAATTTAAAAAAGAAAGTAGATTTTGAAACACTTTACCTACAAGCTAAAGCTTGTAGTTTAAAAGTAAAATCTATGAAAAAATCTCTTCTTAATCATAAAACTCCTATCATAGCTGAATTTAAAAGAAAATCCCCTTCTAAAGGAGATATTAACATTTCTGCAAAAATCGAAAATGTAGCCCTCGGCTATCTAGAGAACGGAGCAAGCGTAATATCTGTACTCACTGACAATACTTTCTTCGGAGGTGAGCTCGATGATATGAAAACTGTTTACATAGAAACTAAAGGCCAAATTCCAATATTAAGAAAAGACTTCATAGTAGATAAATATCAAATATGCGAAGCTAAATTAAATGGTGCATCTGCGATCTTACTTATTGGCGCTATGTTAAAGAAAAAAGAAGTTGAAGATTTTTCTTCTTTTGCTCATGATCTAGGACTTGAAGTTTTATTAGAAATACATAATGAAGACGAGCTAAACTATCTTTACACTAACGATCATAAAATAAATAACAATATAGATATAGTTGGCATTAATAATCGTAATCTTAAAAAATTCATAACTGATACTTCCATTTCTATTAACCTAGCAGATAAGATACCAGAAGAATTTCTAAAGATTTCTGAAAGTGGAATTAATTCTACTGAGATGATACAAATCTTAAAAAGACATGGTTATCAAGGCTTTCTTATAGGTGAATACTTTATGAAAACTTCTAATCCTGCCAAAACCTTAGCAGAATTTATTTATAATGTTGAAAACACCATTCCTCAAATTAAGATTTGTGGTATGCGTAAAGTATTTAACATATCCGATGTAGCTGCACTAAATCCTGATTATATGGGTTTTATTTTATATGAAAAATCAAAAAGATTTATTGGTTATAATAATGAATTACTTCGAATTACTATGGCTAGTTTACCCAAATCCATAGTTAAAGTAGGAGTCTTCGTCAATGCTTCTCAAAAACTCATAGAAGACAATGTGAAATTCTACGCACTTGATGCTATTCAACTACATGGCAACGAATCTGTAGAATTGTGCCGTAATTTAAAAGAATCTAATTCATCTGAATTAAAAATCATAAAGGTATTCGGCGTAGAACATTCAACAACTGAAAAAAATCTTTATGAAAAATGTAGAGCATACGAAGGGCATTGTGATTTTTTTATGTTTGACACTAAAGAAAGTAAATGCAAAAAAAAATCATCTCATACATGCGGAGGAACCGGCAAATCTTTTAATTGGAACGTTTTAAAAAATTACAAATTCAACACTCCTTATTTTCTAAGTGGAGGATTAGGTTTGCCAGAAATTAAAGAAATAGTAAAACTTAAAAAGAAGGGAGAATTCAAATCTTTAGCCATAATAGATGTAAATAGTAAATTTGAAAAAGAACCTGGCTTTAAAGATATTACATTAGTAAAAAAAATATTTGAAATCATTTAGAGACGACTCTAAATTTATGAACTTAATACAAATATCATGAACAGAATTACCACATTATTTAATAATAAGAATAAAAATATATTATCCGTTTTCTTCACTGCAGGTGCTACCAAAATAGATGACACACTAGAAATTTTAGAAGTAGCTCAGAACAAAGGCATTGATTTAGTAGAAATAGGAATTCCTTTTTCTGATCCTATGGCTGATGGCCCTACTATTCAGAAAAGTTCAACTGCCGCATTAAAAAATGGTATGAGTTTAAAAACTCTTTTTAGTCAACTAGAATACCTAAGAAAAGGAAATATCTTAGAAAATGGAGAATACTCTGGCAGGAATCTAATCCTTCCTGTCATATTAATGGGTTATTTAAATCCTATTATACAATATGGTATAGAAAATTTCTGTCGTAAAGCACATGAATGTGGCATCGATGGAGTTATAATACCAGATTTGCCTTTCAAGGAATACATGACTACTTATAAAACTCTAAGTAAAAAATATGATTTAAAATTTATAATGTTAATCACTCCTGAAACCTCACAAGAACGTATCAGACTTATTGATAGCAACACTGAAGGATTTATATATATGGTATCTACTGCTTCAACTACTGGTGCTAAAGCGGAATTTAATCAACAAACAAATGAGTATTTCGAACGCGTAAATGCTATGAATCTTAAAAATCCACGATTAATAGGGTTTGGAATATCTAATAAGAAAACTCTCGATAATGCTTGGTCAAATTCTAGTGGAGCCATCATTGGAAGTAAATTCGTCACATGTCTTAATGATAATTCTAATGCTCAAACAGCAGTAGATGCTCTGCTGAAAGATCTACAGCGATAAACACAAATTCACATATTTCTTTAATCTGCATTTATATATATATTTAAAAATATTTGCAGGAATTAATAGGAATTTGTAATTTTATTGGCATGATTTGTGAGTTTAAATACTAATATGATAGATAAAATTATATATATAAAAGGTATGGTTTGCCCTAGATGTAGTGAAGCCGTTTCGACGATATGTAAATCTCTTAATCTTCAAGTGCATGAGATTACTTTAGGAGAAGTGATTTTAACTAAAGAAATATCTATCAACCAAAAGAAAAAATTAGGAGAATTACTTAAAAGTAAAGGATTTGAACTACTTGATGATAAGCGCAATATTTTAATTAATAGTATTAAAACTACTCTTATTGATTTAGTTCATAATGATAAGAAGATTCCTATGAATCTAAATATCTCTGATTATCTTATTAAAAAATTCAACTATGATTATTCTTACATGAGTAATTTATTTACAGCTACAGAAGGACGTACCATAGAAAAATACATCATAAATCTTCGCGTCGAAAGAATTAAGGAATTACTCCTTTACGATGAACTAACATTAGATGAAATAGCCTATAAAATGCACTATAGCAGTACAGCTTATCTCTCATCTCAGTTTAAAAAAGTAGTAGGCACTAGTCCTATAAAATTCAAAAAGATGAATATTACCAAGTAGCTTCTGCTTAGACTGGTATATGTCCACTTTGCTACTGCATCTAATAAAAAATATTGCCATAGATTCTGTTTAGCTTTGTAATTTTTTCCACTTGCTACTGCATCTAATAAAAAATCATTATATTTGTGTACGTGCACAGAAATTTCTTCTAGCACATTGCATTTAAAATATATATAATGAAAAAATATTTGGACGAGAATTTTTTATTAGAAAGTAAAACAGCTTCTAAACTATATCACGAGCATGCTGAAAAAATGCCTATTCTTGATTTTCACTGTCATTTAAACCCTAAATTAATAGCCGAAGATTATCAATTTAAAAATATTACCGAACTATGGCTAGGAGGTGATCATTATAAATGGCGCGCTATGAGAGCTAATGGTATAGATGAAAAATACATTACTGGAGATTCTACAGATAAAGAAAAATTCGATGCATGGGCGGCTACTGTACCCTACACTCTACGTAATCCATTATATAATTGGACACATTTAGAACTAAAAAGAGTATTCGGTATTGACGAGTTGTTAACTCCAGATACAGCAGATAAAATATATAAGAAGTGTAACGAGATGCTCGCCAAACCTGAATTTTCAGCTCGGGGATTGATAAGTCGTTTTGATGTTAAGGTATTATGCACTACTGATGATCCAATAGACGATCTTCATTTTCATAAAATTATAGCTAACAGTAATTTTAAGACCAAAGTACTTCCTGCTTGGCGTCCTGATAAGGCTATGGATGTAAAAAATGCTGAATCATTTAATGCTTATATTAGTAAATTATCTACAGCCGCTGACATAAATATAATGAGCTTTAATGATTACGAAAATGCACTTCTAAAACGTCATGATTATTTCGCTAAAATGGGTTGTCGTCTTTCAGATCATGGTATCATGACATTTTATGATGAACAATACACAAATGAAGAAATCACTGCTATTTTTGAAAAGTTACGGAAGAATGAGCAACTTAATCATAAAGAAATCGCACAATTCCAAACTAAAATGCTAACTGTGTTTGCAGAAATGGATGCAGATAAAGGATGGACACAGCAGTTTCACTATGGAGCTATAAGAAATAACAATAGCATTATGATGGCGAAAATTGGTCCTGATACTGGCTATGATTCTATCGGAGAATTTGATGTTTCCATAGCCATGTCACATTTCTTTGATTATTTAAATTCTGAAGGAAAACTAACTAAAACTATTCTTTATAATCTTAATCCAAATGCTAACGAGATGATCGCCACCATGATAGGAAATTTTCAAGATGGTACAATACCTGGCAAAATGCAATATGGCTCTGGCTGGTGGTTTCTTGATCAAAAAAATGGCATGGAGAATCAGATGAATGCACTTTCTCAACTTGGGTTACTAAGCCGCTTCGTAGGCATGCTTACTGACTCACGTTGTTTTATTTCATATTCACGCCATGAAATGTTCAGACGAATATTATGTAATCTATTTGGACGCGATATAGAAAATGGAGAGATCCCTGCTAGTCAAACAGAATGGGTTGGAAAAATAATAGAAGATATCTGCTATAATAACGCTGATAAATATTTTCAATTTAAATAGTTTAGGCGGACCTTTTTTAAATAAAAAATACTAGCATTAAATAAAAAAATACCACCAGCAGAAAGTTTCGCAGTGGCACACATAAAAAAGCCGCAGATCAATAAAAACCTGCGGCTTATACTTATTATCGATTGTTAAAAAAGTTCTTTAAATCAAAAAAACGATTAACGTTATTTTTCGATTCCTCTTGATTTCAAAAGTGGTTCAATCTTAGGATCACGGCCAGCAAACTTACGATATTGAGCAGCTAGATCTACAGTATTACCTACTGAAAGAATCATATCTCTAAAACGCTGTCCATTCGCACGAGTAAGTCCTCCATTTTCAAGAAACCAATTAAAAGCATCAGTATCTAACATTTCAGACCATATATATGCATAATAGCCAGAAGCATATCCTCCTGCGAAAATATGTGAAAAATATGATGAGCGATATCTTGGGGGAACTTGGTCAACTAATAGCCCAGATTTTTTAAGAGCTTCTTTTTCATAAACATCTACATCAGTAATTTTAGAAGCATCATCCGCAGAAAGCATGTGCCACTGCATATCTAACTGAGCAGCTGCTAATAATTCAGTAAACATATATCCTTGATTGAATGTTGCAGATTTTTTAATTTTAGCTATTAATTCATCTGGAATAGTATCTCCTGCTTCATTTACTGCATAATGTTTTAATACCTGTGGATATAGAGCCCAATGTTCATTAATTTGAGATGGAAACTCTACGAAATCCCTTGGTACATTAGTACTAGTAATACTTGGATAAGTTTTATTAGATAATAAACCATGAAGAGCATGACCAAATTCGTGGAACATAGTCTCTACATCATCATAAGTTAAAAGAGTTGTCTGTCCCTCTGGAGCCTTGTTAAAATTACAAACATTATAAATTATAGGTTTGTGATTTAGAAGTTTAGACTGAGGAACTAATTCTGACATCCAAGCTCCACCACTTTTATTATCTCTCTTATAGTAATCACAGTAGAAAAGTCCTACTTGTGATCCATCTTCATTCATTACATTATATGTACGAACTCCATCTGCATAAACTGGAAGATCTGTACGACGAACGAAATTTAATCCGTATAGCTCATGTGCTGCATAAAAAAGGCCATTTTCAAGTACATTAAATAAACGGAAGTAAGGTTTAATCTGATCCTCATCTAAATCAAATTTAGCTTTACGTACTTTACTAGAATACATATTCCAATCATAAGCCTCAAGTTTAAAACCTCCTTTAGTCTTATCTATCATATCTTGGATATCTTTAGCCTCATTATTAGCCATATCTACTGCAGGTCCTGATAATTTATTTAAAAGGTCTTCTACATTTTGTGGAGTTTTAGCCATTTGATCTTGAAGATTCCATTCAGCATAATTACTAAATCCTAATAATTGAGCTTGCTCAGCACGAATTTGAGCCAAACGTAAAACTAAAGTACGAATATCATTTTTATCTCCT
>Ga0172378_10005482_pt1 | contig 11857 bp, 10 predicted proteins | sample GrowelOW332metaG_FD_119755 | JGI IMG/M metagenome (GOLD analysis project Ga0172378, IMG submission 119755) | Groundwater microbial communities from an aquifer near a municipal landfill in Southern Ontario, Canada - Pumphouse #3_1 metaG | ecosystem: Environmental > Aquatic > Deep subsurface >... | reverse complement strand
TTTAAGCATTTCTCGGCAGGACTATGAGCCTCAGGGCTCCAGCGTGGCATTTTTGATTGCAGAGGAATCTCTTGCCGAGCGATATATAAATAATAATGATGAAATCGTTGCACACTTAGATAAAAGTCACATCACCGTTCACACCTATCCAGAATTTCATCCAGAAACATCAATTTCAACATTTAGAGTGGATATTGATGTTGCAACATGCGGTGAAATCACTCCACTTCACACGCTTGATTATCTGATTGGAAGCTTCGATTCGGACATCATTACTATGGATTACCGTGTCAGAGGATTCACAAGGGACATGCGTGGCCATAAGCTATTTATTGACCATAAAATCACATCAATTCAGGATTATATTGATAAGAAAACGCTTGAACGATATGATGCTATTGACATTAATGTTTATCAGTCCAATATTTTTCATACCAAACTGTTGATAAAAGACATTGAGCTTCAGCACTATTTATTCAACACAGATGTGTACGAGCTTCCACCAAAAGTGCGCCTGAATATTTTGAATAGTCTTCACAAGGAAATGATTGAGATATACAGCGGTACAAATGTCTATTTGGGTGATGAGGAAAATGAATAATCAAGATCAAATCAAAGCCCCTATTGCGGAGGCTTTAACAAACTTCAAAAAAATGAGGGTTGTTCCTTTTGATGTGCCTGGACATAAGCGTGGCAAAGGAACGCCTGAACTCACAGGATTTTTAGGCAAAACATGCCTTGAAACCGATGTTAATTCCATGAAACCGCTTGATAATCTCTGTCATCCGATTTCCGTAATTCGTGAAGCAGAAGAATTGGCGGCAGATGCTTTTGGAGCGGCGCAGGCATTTTTTATGGTGGGGGGAACAACTTCCGCTGTGCAGTCCATGATTTTATCTGTTTGCAAAGATGGAGACAAAATAATTTTGCCTCGTAATGTTCACCGCAGTGCAATTAACGCAATAATCCTTTGTGGTGCTATACCTGTTTATATTAATCCGCAAACGGATTTCAACCTTGGCATTTCGCTTGGTATGAAAACAGATGATGTTATTCGTGCTATGGCAGAAAACACTGATGCAAAAGCTGTGTTCGTGAACAATCCCACTTACTATGGCATTGTGTCTGATTTAAAAGCAATTACAGACGTTGCACATGGGTTTGGCATGATGGTGTTGGCAGACGAGGCACACGGCACACACTTCTATTTTGGAGAGGACATGCCTGTCTCTGCTATGGCCGCAGGCGCAGACTTTGCCGCAGTCAGCATGCACAAATCGGGTGGCTCGCTGACTCAAAGTTCTTTTTTGCTTTGTGGAAAAGTCGTTAACGTCGGATATGTCAGACAAATCATCAATTTAACTCAAACCACCAGCGGGTCATATTTGTTGCTTTCAAGTCTTGACATTGCAAGGAAAACTTTAGCTCTTTCTGGCAAGCAAATATTTAGACAGGTTCAAAATTTAGCCACATATGCAAGAGATGAAATCAACCAAATTGGCGATTTCTATGCATATTCCAAAGAAATAGTCAACGGCGACACTATATTTGATTTTGATACAACAAAGCTGTCAGTTTACACTTATGATGTAGGGCTGGCCGGTATCGAAATCTATGATATTTTGCGGGACGAGTTTGATATCCAAGTAGAATTTGGTGATTTATCAAATATTTTGGCATATGTTTCGGTGGGTGACAGAGAACGTGACATTGAACGGCTCGTTAGTGCGCTTGCCGAAATAAGACGTAAGTACAAACGTGAAAAAGCAAATTTGCATAAATATGAATATATCAGCCCAATAGTTGATTTGCCTCCTAAACTTGCATTTTACAGTGATAAGAAATCTGTGCCCCTTGAAAAAAGCAGTGGTGAAATATGCACGGAATTTGTCATGTGCTATCCTCCGGGAATTCCGATCATTGCTCCCGGTGAACGTATAACTCGAGGAATTATTGATTATATTAAATATGCCAAGGAAAAAGGTTCCTCATTAACTGGACCTGAAGATATGGATATTAATTTCATCAATATTTGCAGAAAGGGCGGCTGAAAATGGAACTTTGGTTTTCAGAAAAATATACCGAAAGCGTAAATTTATCAATTAAAGTAACTGAACAGCTTTGTCATAAACAAAGTGATTTCCAACAAATAGATGTTTTTGATTCGATTGAATTCGGACGTTTTTTAACACTTGACGGTTTCATGATGCTGACCGAAAAGGACGAATTTATATATCATGAGATGATGGTTCATGTGCCAATGGCTGTGCACCCATCGGTTAGACATGTCCTTGTTATTGGTGCAGGCGACGGTGGTGTACTTCGTGAACTTGTTAAATATACAAGCATTGAAAAAATTGATATTGTGGAAATCGACTCTGAGGTTATCAAGGTTTGTCGAGAATATTTACCATTTACGGCATGCGGATTTGACGATCAACGCGTTAATATTGTTTGCCAGGATGGGCTGAAGTTCATCCGTCAGCCAAAGGGTGAATACGATTTGATTCTTGTTGATTCTACCGACCCTTTTGGACCAGGAGAGGGTTTATTTACCAAGGAGTTTTATGGTAATTGCTATAAAGCATTGACAGAGACCGGAATTTTAATTAATCAGCACGAAAGTCCGTTTTATAAAGAAGATGCGGCAGCAGTGACGTATATTCACAAAAGAATTGTTGAATCTTTTGAAGTTTCCCGTGTTTATCAAGCACACATTCCGACCTATCCTTCGGGTCATTGGTTGTTTGGCTTTGCATCTAAAAAATATCATCCTGTGAAAGATTTGAGAGCTGAAGAATGGAAAGCTTTGAATATTAAGACCAGATATTATAATACTAATTTACATCTGGGATCTTTTTATCTGCCAAATTACGTTGAGGAGTTGCTTATCGATGTGGAATAGAAATGTTGAAACATTTATCGGCTGCGACAAGGACTTTCAAGACGCTGATATTGTTATTTTTGGTGCCCCATTTGATTCTACAACTTCATATCGTCCCGGGGCAAGATTTGGAAGCAAGTCAATTAGGTCCGAATCCTTTGGACTTGAAACCTACAGTCCATATCAAGACAAGGATATTAACGAAATAGATGTTTTTGACGGCGGTGACTTGGAACTTTGCTTCGGCGATACAGTGGCGGCGCTTTCCGCAATAAGCGAGACGGTCAAAGAAATTATCACCAACAACAAGCTCCCGTTTATGATTGGTGGAGAACATCTTGTCACCTTTGGTGCGGTGCGGGAAATGGTTTGCAAATATCCCGATTTGCAAATTGTTCACTTTGATGCTCACACAGATTTGCGAGATGATTATCTGGGGGCAAAGCTGTCCCACGCAACTGTCATAAGGCGTTGCCACGATTTAGTCGGGGACGGAAAAATAGTCCAATTTGGAATTCGCTCAGGTGAAAAAGCTGAGTTCGAATTTGCCAAATATCATACAATTTTTCATCCCTTTAATTTTCACGGGTTGGAAAATGTTGTTGAGCAATTGCAAGGCAAACCCGTTTATTTTACGCTGGATTTGGATATTTTGGATCCATCGGTTTTCCCAGGAACGGGAACTCCAGAAGCCGGCGGTGTATCATTCATTCAACTTTTAAATGCAATCATCAGCCTTGGCAGGCTTAATATTGTCGGATGCGACGTGGTTGAACTTGCACCAATTTATGACCAGAGCGGATCATCAACGGCTGTTGCATGTAAAATTGTGAGAGAATTATTGTTGGCTATATCCAACCAAAAGGAGAATATATAAACATGGGAAAAGCAATGATTATCGGTTGCGGCGGAGTGGCAGGTGTTGCCATTCAAAAATGCTGTCAAAACAGCAGTGTATTTGAAGAGATTATGATTGCAAGCAGAACAAAGTCTAAATGCGATGCGTTAAAAGCAAAGCTTGATGGCGGAAAAACTATTATTCATACCGCACAGATTGACGCAGATAATACTGAGGACTTAATCAAGTTGATTGAAAGCTTTAATCCTGACGTGGTGCTGAATTTAGCATTGCCATATCAGGATTTAACTATAATGGATGCGTGTCTGGCTACAAAAACAAATTATGTTGACACTGCCAACTATGAGCCGCTTGACACTGCAAAGTTTGAGTATAAATGGCAGTGGGACTATAAAGAGCGTTTTGAAAAAGCGGGAATAACTGCGCTTCTTGGCAGCGGTTTTGATCCTGGTGTAACAGGTGTGTTCTCTGCCTATGCAATGAAGCACGAATTTGATGAAATCAATTATATTGATATTCTTGATTGCAATGGTGGCGACCATGGATACCCCTTTGCAACAAATTTTAACCCCGAAATTAACATCCGAGAGGTTAGTGCAAAGGGAAGTTATTGGGAAAATGGTCAATGGGTTGAAACAGAGCCAATGGAAATCAAGAGTGAATACAATTTTGATCAAGTCGGCACAAAAGACATGTATCTTTTACATCACGAGGAACTTGAATCACTGGCACTTAATATCAAAGGGATTAAACGTATTCGATTTTTCATGACCTTTGGCCAAAGCTATTTAACGCATTTAAAATGTCTTGAAAACGTAGGCATGACATCCATTAAACCCATCGAATTTGAGGGTAAACAGATTGTTCCTCTGCAATTTTTGAAGGCAGTATTGCCTGACCCATCAACTTTGGGTTCTCGAACTGTCGGCAAAACTAATATCGGATGTATTTTTAGTGGCAAAAAGGATGGCAAAGATAAAACGTATTATATTTATAATGTATGTGACCATCAGGAATGCTACCGTGAGGTTGGCTCACAAGCTATTTCTTACACAACAGGTGTTCCAGCAATGATTGGTGCAATGCTTATTATGAACGGCACCTGGAAAGGTGCAGGCGTGTTTAATATTGAAGAATTTGATCCTGATCCATTCATGGAGGCATTAAATAAATTTGGACTGCCGTGGCAAGAGGATTACAATCCCACATTGGTGGATTGATATGCAAAGTATTCCGATGTTTGATTATGAATCCTTACCGTCTCCGTGCTATGTTGTGGACAAGCGTTTGCTCCAACAAAATTTGGAGCTTTTGCGTCAGGTCAAGCAGAGAACAGGTGCAAAAATCTTGCTTGCACAAAAAGCCTTTGCCATTCATGCACTTTATCCGATGATTCATGAATATCTGGACGGCACAACCGCCAGTGGATTGTTTGAAGCAAAACTCGGATTTCAAGAAATGGGTGGAGAAACACACATTTTCTCGCCAGCATATAATAAAAATGAGTTTTCCGAAATCGTGCAAATTTGTGATCACATAATTTTCAATTCTATCAGTCAATGGAACAGCTTTGGGGAAATTGCTTTAACAGCGAAAAAAAGTTGCGGGTTGCGAATTAATCCCGAATGTTCAACTCAAGAACACGGAATTTATGACCCTTGTGCACCGTTTTCCCGTCTTGGAATCACAAAAAACAATTTCCCCGAAAAGTTGCCACTCGGAATTGAAGGATTGCATTTTCACACAATGTGTGAACAGAATTCAGATGCCCTAAAAACAACCGTTGAAGCGGTAGAAAAGAATTTCGGAAAATATCTTTCAGGATTAAAATGGCTTAACTTTGGTGGCGGTCATCACATCACCCGACCCGATTATGATGTTGAACTGCTTTGTAAAACTATTGAGACAATAAAAGACCGTTATGGCTTAGAAGTATACCTCGAACCGGGCGAGGCAGTTGTTTTGAACACAGGATTTTTAGTTGCAACTATTGAGGATATTGTTGAAAATGGAATGAAAATTGCAATTCTTGACGCTTCTGCAGCATGCCATATGCCCGATGTGCTCGAAATGCCCTATCGTCCGGAAATTATCGGTGCCGCAGTTTCAGGGAAAAAAACATACACGTACCGCTTTGGTGCAAACACTTGTCTTGCAGGCGACATTATCGGAGACTATTCTTTTGACAAGCCACTAAATGTGGGTGACCGAGTGATTTTTTGCGATATGGCGCATTACACAATGGTTAAAAACAATATGTTTAATGGCATAAACTTGCCTTCGATTGCAGTGATTAATATGGAGGGCGAATCGCGGATAATCCGCACTTTTGGCTATGAGAATTATAAAAATCGATTATCGTGAATTCAAATGTATTATACGAATTTTAATTAAAAGCGCAGCTAGCTTTTAACAAAAAGTGACAATTAAATAGCACCCACACCTTAATACTGATTCAAGACTGAAACTGCGCACAAAGCGCACCTCATTTTAGTGGGGTGCGCTTTGTTTTGTGTTCAACTTGTTTGGGTCAAAGGTTCGATAAATTTCATCACCAATACAACCTTTTGCTGAAAAGTCCTAACCAAAGGTAGTTTGAAAAGCAATAATTTTTTAACCCGCTATTTCTGCCTCATAGGTTTTTAAATCTTCATTCCACCCACTAAAACTCTTATCATTTCTGTGGTCTGGCAACTGATAATTTTGCTTAAAATAATCAGCAAGATATTGTGATACTTTTTTTGCACCATAATAGTTCAAATGATTTCCACCATCCCGAGAGTCGGTATTCCAGTCAAAGCTAAAGGTTGAATTTTTAACTTCAGTATTAAGATCAAGAAACACAAGTCCTTTTTTAGCGCAAAGAGAAGAAACAGCATTGTGCTTTGCATAGTCCCATGAAGTCGCACATGGGACACCTAATAAGAAAATACTGATATCATTTTTTTTACACAATGAAATTAATTTGTTAAAATAGAAAATAGACGTTGTATTTATTATAGCAGTTTGATCTGTTTCTTCCATATATTTATCATAAGTAAAAGGCGTTGTATCCATTTGTAATTTGTAGCCTTTGGTTGTATGCTTCCAGCTATAATCAGTTTTAGAAATGAAATCTTTATAGGCTAAATGCTTCCAATGGTTGTGATATCTTTCAACAGGAAATACACTTGATATTTGATTACTTATTGCGTTATTGACTTCTTCCATTCCGTTCTTTGCAAAAAACATATCTGTTTCAAAAACAACAAGTTTTGGACTTTGACATGAGAGTACTTCTTTTAGCAGATGATATACACCACAGATTGTTTGATACGGCTCACCGCACACATACCCAGTATATCCATAGGCTTTCCATGCTTCAAGGGGTGAAATGCCTTCTGCTGTATTACTATCGCCAAGCACCACATAATCAATTGAATCTTTAGGCTCGCCGTAAAATCCCGCAGCAGAATATTGCTTCAATGTTTCATTGCTTTTAGGAATCACAAACTGTGATGTGATAGAAAGCAATATAGCAAACACCGCCAAAAATGAAATTGCCTTGACAGGATTTTCCCAGCCTTTATGCATTTGTATAAATTTGATTTTATTAATTTTTTTATTCATTTTTTCACCTAAAACTGTGCATAAATAAAGTCAGCAGGACTATAGCCAACCCCATAAGCTCCCAGAATAATCACAAAGAAAATAGCGGTAAAATAAACACACCATCTAAGTACAATGTTTTTAGATGCGATAGTTTGCCGTAAGGAATAGCCTTTTTCCTGCAACAGACCAACAATAAAAATCACCAATGCACCAAACATTATCACTTGCATATCTAGTTTATCTATGCCTAAAGTGAGCAAGGAACCGTTTGCTAAGGTTGCAAATGTAAATCCTGAAAAAGTTGATATCAGCATTTTAGCAGCAACAATAAGATCGTCAGCTCTGAAAATCAGCATACCAATATTTACGATGATAAATGTGCGAACAATCTGAAATATGTGGTACCATTTAAATTTTCTTTTGATATGAAGAGCAGATAAAATGGTTGAGAATAATGGTTCACAAAACATTCCCAAAATCATGAGCACATAATAATACATACCATAGGATATATATTTCCAGCTTGCTCCATGCCAAAAGCCATTTCCAAGCCACACAAAAAGCAGTGCAAAGGTTGCCGGTATCAATTTCCCAAAATGTACATTAAGGTGTTTTTTGACATTTTTGCTCAATTTCATAAACGCTTTTGACAATGATATGGGGTAGAAAATGTAATCCCTGAGCCAAGTACCAAGTGTGATGTTCCAACGGCGCCAAAAGTCATTAATAGAATTTGCAAAAAACGGCCTTTTAAAGTTTTTTGAAAGATGGATACCAAAAATTTGGGAACTGCCCGTTACAATATCCATACATCCTGAGAATTCAGCATAGATTTGCAAAGTGTAAAGCAAAACAGATACAATTATTGTCATGCCGCGGTAGTTTACATAGTTGTCAAAGACGGTATTAACCAATGTATTGACACGGTCGGCAATTACAATCTTTTTGAATAATCCCCAAAAAATAAGTTGAATGCCAAATGTGAAATTTTCATAGTTAAACGAATGGCCCTCATACAATTGATCTGCCAACTGATCATATCTGCCGATAGGACCTTCTACAATTTGAGGAAAAAAGCATAAGAACAACGCTATTCTCCCCAAGTTTCTGTCCGCCTTATACTTTCCACGATAGACATCAATAATATAACTTGTTGCTTGCAACGTGTAAAATGATATCCCAAGAGGCAACACTATGTTACGCCAGGGTATACTAAAGGAAGAATTAAAGCAATGTATTATAGAATTTGCAGTTTCAGCAAAAAAGTTGCAATATTTTAGATTGAGTAAAAGTCCGAAATTAATTATAAGAGCAAAAGCAATTGCAATTTTTTTATATCGCGCAATTTTGGCTTTAAGCAATTTTCTGTCTTCTTTAGATAAATACTTTTTGGCATTTTCAAATTTATCGTTGAATTTTTGAATAAAAAGCCCCGAAAAGTAGATAGAAAGAGTAGAAATAACAATATAAATAACTAAATTTTCACTTGAAATACAATAGAACAAATAACTAGCCAGCAACAATATCAACCATTTGATTTTATTTGGTACTAGATTATAAGCCAAAAAAGTTATGCTTAAAAATAATAATAAATAAACATATGAGGTATATGCCATTTTTTTGTCATCCTTTTAATCTTCGTTTTGCAGCCGTGTGATTAATTTATAAATAGTTTCTGCTGACTGAAAGTTCTCAGGGACAACGTCCAGTGGAGTAATTTCAATATCATATTCGTCACAAATTTCGGTAACTAACGTTACGATATCCAAAGAATCAAGGATGCAATTTTCAATCAAATTATTTTCTTTTTTGAAGTCAACACCGGGCTTTATTTCTTGCATAATTACTAATAATTTTTCCATATTCAATTCTCCTATTATTTATCGATTGTTTGATAATTGTTTTTAAGCCATACACGGTCTATTTTTCCGTTTTGATTGTGAGGCATTTGTTTGACATGAATATATTTATTCGGATGCATGTAATTTGGAATTTTATATTTAATGCCATCAATAATCGTCTGATTATTTAAGCCATGCCCTTCATAAATCAAGACTATCTTATCTTGCCGTTCATCATAAATGCAGGCACAAGCCGCAATTTTTTCCAATGAACTGGCAGCAATTTCAATTTCACCAAGTTCAATACGATAACCCATATGCTTGATTTGAAAATCTTTTCGAGTGATATACAACAATTCGCCCAAATCATTATATTTCACAAGATCGCCTGTTTTATAAATCAGTTCCGGATAATAGGGGTTAATAGGGTTTTGAATAAATGATTCAGCTGTTTTTTGGGGATTGTTGTAATATCCTGAAGCAAGAAATGAACCCCTGACACATAACTCTCCTTCTTCTCCGAGTTTGGCCTCTTTTCCGTCGTTGTTAATAACCATCACATCACAATTGTTGCAAGCATTACCAATTGGCAATGGCTCATCATCGGAAAATTTTCTATTGACTATATAATAAGTGCAAATATCTGTAATTTCTGTTGGACCGTATAAATTAGCAAATAATGCTTTTGGAATATGAGAAATCCAGTAGTTGAGTTGTTTTGTTGGCATTACTTCACCAGCAAACAAAACTTTATTTAAAAATGGCAACGGCACATAGTCGAGAGCTTTCCAATTAGCTATAATGCAAAGAGCAGAAGGAACCCAATAGATAGTGTTGATTTTGCGCTCATTCATATATTCCAGCAGTTTGACAGGAAAAGAAAAGAGCTTTTTGGGAATGATATGCAAAGTTGCGGCGTTTCTAATTGTGCTGAATATATCCAAAACGGACATACTGAAATACAATGGTGTTTGATTACCAAAAACCGTTGTTTCGTCAATATTGAAAGCTTCTTTCACCCATTCAGTATAAGTAATGACGCTTTTGTGACAAATCACAGCACCTTTTGGAATGCCGGTAGAACCCGAAGTAAACAATGCATAAAGTAGATCTGTATCAATGCTTTTTGCACGAATAGCTTTTAGTTTAGCTTCATCCACGTCAGCGTTCATTGCATCTTCAAAAAGAAATAATTGACCGTCAAACTCCAATAGTTTTGCTTTTTCTTCACACTTTTGATCTGTAATAACAGCAATCGGTGAAAGTGTTTTAAAGATGGTGTTTATTCTGTCTGTTGGCATTTGAGAATCAATGACAACGTAAAAGTTGCCACTGTAAACAACGCCTATAAAAGCCTCAAGATTTTCAATGCTCTTATCCATATACACAGCAATTGGTGAAGATTTTACTTGAAGTTTTGACAAATAGCTTCCAATTGCTTTTGCTTGTTTAGTGAAATTCTTATATGTAATGCTGGAATTTTCGTCTGTAAAGGCAACCTTGTTTGGAAATGAAATTGTTGAACTTTCTAAATATTCTAAAACATTTTTCATTATAAGCAACTCCATAATCATTAGAACATATAATGGATATATTACACCTTTTTATTCGTTAATTCAATAGTACTGTTGAAAATTTAACAATTTAATAATTTAATTATAATCCGTTGATGATAAATCGAAATAAAAGATGAGATAAGTGCAATCTGATAGCAGAAACAGAGAAATGTGGTTTATGGAATTCTGTTTATGGCTGCCTCAAGTTTTAGCGCAAAAAACTAAAATCGCACAAAAAAGCAGCGTAGCCATGCGGCCACACTGTCTTTTTATAGATCACTGGTCTGTTTAAAATATTTATGTGTCAAACTGAATCTGGAGCGGGTGATGGGAATCGAACCCACGCAACCAGCTTGGGAAGCTGGAACTCTGCCATTAAGTTACACCCGCATAAAGGTAAAAGAAAATTTTAAATGGTCCGCCCGGAGGGACTTGAACCCCCGGCCTTCAGAATCGGAATCTGCTGCGATATCCAGCTTCGCTACGGGCGGAGATATTTTTGATTTTTGCGCTGCCTCAATATTCTATCACTGCAAGCGATAAAAATCAATATATTTTAGTAAATAGATAACATAACAGTGTATAAGTGTCCCCCATCATTGACAATTATACAACTTAACATGAAAATACATTGTAGAACTTTTAGTTGTATGATATAATGATTGGTATTTTAAAAAGTAAGTTGAGGATTTTATGAGCGTATTAGATGTTGAAAATATTACAATTGGATTTGGTGGAAGAACAATTCTGGAGGATGCTTCCTTTCGTTTGCTAAAAGGGGAACACATTGGATTAGTTGGTGCAAACGGTGAAGGCAAATCAACCTTCTTGAATATCATCACAGGCAAGACATCACCCGATGCAGGCAAGGTTTCGTGGTGCAAACACATCACAACGGGGTATTTGGACCAGTCCAGCACTTTGACAAAGGGCAAAACAATCCGTGATGTTTTGCGGGAAGCGTTTCAACATTTGTATGATTTAGAAAAAGAAATGTTGGCTTCATATGATAAAATGGCGGATTGTTCTGATGAAGAAATCGAAGTCTTGTTGCAAGACAATGGCGAAATTCAGGAGATTCTTGATTACAGCGGATTTTATAATTTAGACAGTAAAATTGAAGAAT
>Ga0172378_10005480_pt1 | contig 11858 bp, 12 predicted proteins | sample GrowelOW332metaG_FD_119755 | JGI IMG/M metagenome (GOLD analysis project Ga0172378, IMG submission 119755) | Groundwater microbial communities from an aquifer near a municipal landfill in Southern Ontario, Canada - Pumphouse #3_1 metaG | ecosystem: Environmental > Aquatic > Deep subsurface >... | reverse complement strand
GTGTTCTCTAATTTGTCGATTATAAAGCTATATGTAAATGTTGACCTAATCATTGCTATTCGACTCTTCGAGAAGATATATACAACCATAGAAAAACCCAAAATAATAATCGGAAATATAATGTTAGAGAATATATTTGAAACATTAATAATCTCTAATAATGCGAAACCGCCTCCTAAGACAGACACAAATACTAGAACATTCATAATATTAAATAAATCATCTAGCTTTTCCGATGTTATTACACCTCTATTAAAAATATTAAATACTCTTCTTAAAAATTTCATAACTTCCTCCTTAATAACTTCATTAAAATAATATATGTTTATATTTTTAATTATAAGTACTAAGGAAACAATTTATTATATGAAATTAAAAGGAGTGATAACTATGGCAGATAGAATTAGAAGAGAGAAAGATATTCTTAGAGGTTCAGTCGATAGATTCATAAAAGCAACAACGGAAGATTATGCTCGTTATTTTGAAGGAAGCCCAACATATATAATTTATTATCAATTAGATTCTGAAGCATCAAAGCAAGATGAAAGTTTAGAAACAGTTCATTCACTTCTTGGTAGAAATACTCCTTTAAAATATAAACAAATTGATGATGTAGTTGTTTATGGTGTTGATACAGTTGATATTGCAAACCAATTAGAAGATTCTGGCTTAAGAAGTTCTATGTCAGGGGAATTCGTATTTCTTCCTGATTCAGTCAGACCTTACCCAGGAGATTTCTTTGTATTCGATTATGACGGGATGCGTGAACATATGTTCAGAATTGATGATGTTCAATTCGATAAAGCTTCTGTTAAAAAGTTTTTCAGAGTCAGTTTTGCATTATATCCAGATAATCCTGAAATAATTACAGACAATATCTCTGGAGATTTTCAATTAGAATATTCTAACATTGGTGGTGTTGAAACCTCAGTTGTTAAAAAAGCTGATGCAGTAGTCGCTGATAAACTTAAATTATTAGTTGATGGAATGATTAAAAAATATGGAAAGATTTTCTATGACGAAGATATGGATTCATTTATTTTTCGTTATTGGGATCAAGACGCTAACGATTATATCGGAGCATGGTCTCCATATTTACAAAAATTTATACATGACAATAAAGTTTTTTCAAAATATCAAAAAGAACTTCTTGAAGAAATTTATATCTATGATATTTCAGAAAGAGATTTTCCAATGTATTCAGAGTTGTCATATAGAGATAGTTTTTATAGAAAAGTTGAAACTCAGGATGCAAATGTAACATTCCAGAACTCATTTTTAGGATTTTCAAGCCAATCACTTGATGCTACTAGAAACTTGCCATTTTTTCATGTAAGTGACGCATATAAATCTCTTGGTGTTTTTAAGAAAACTAGGGAAGATGTCAATGGCGTAGATTTTTATCTTGATGCATTTCATATGCTGTTTGAAGAACCAACTAAAAAATATTCATCTGAAAGTACTAAAAAGTTTTTTAATGAAGATGAACTAGAAAATATGAACATAGCAGTAGGAGATGTCATATACCAATATGGAACATCTTTAGGAAATTTAGTTCCAATTAATGTCTATAGGGCTGCTACAGATCTTGATAACCCTCTAGAAGCTACAATAGATATATATCCAATAGGTCTTCATGAAATTATAAATACTAATTATACATGGGATAAATATTTAACTAATGATATTTTTAAAATAATCAGAAGTTATTTAAGAGATAAATTGTCTGTAACTACCGATGACACTGGAATTTATGCATTTTTAAGTGATATGCCTTCAGAAGCATCTTTTGTAAAAATTAACTTAAACGAATTGTATTTTGAAAATACCATTCAGACTTACAATTTGATGCCATTGCTAATTTTTATCTTAAAACAAATTATATCAGAAGTATATCTATAAAATTTTTAAAAATAAAAGCGTTTTGAACATAAAATTATAAAATTATTTGAAAGGAAGAGATAATAATGGAGAGAATGAATTTAATAAAAGTAAATATTCATACAAAAGGGAATATTCCTTGGATAAATAAAATAGGGCCACTTTACGGATGGGAACTATCACCAGCATTATTTAGATTATTAAGTCAAGATAGACGTGTAGAAATTTATTTAGTTGAGGATGATCCAAAAAAACCATTAGTTAAAAAAGTAGTAGAAGTTAAAGTTGAACCAGAAGAGGATCTATTTTACGTTGAACCAGAAAAAATAAAAGAAGAAACAAAAGAAGAACTGCCTTCAGTTGAAAAACAATGGATCCCAGAAGAAAAAGTTAATGAAGCTCTTGCAGAACCAATAAAACCAGTAGAAGTCATTGTTGCTGAAAAAGAAGAATTTAAACTACCTAATTTCTTAGAAGAAACAATTGCAACAGAAGATGATAAAATTGATGAAGCGATTGCTGCAGCATTAGAAGAACTTCCAGAAATTGATGATGACGAACTTGAATTTGATGAATATAAAGAAGACGAAATAATTAATTATGAATCATCAAGAATTTATACATCAGAAGAACTTGCAAATATGACTAAAGCAGATATGAAAGAAATTTTAAAAGAAAGAGGACATATCAATGATGAATATACAGGTAGATATCATGATAATGTTGATGTTTTAATTAGAAAAGTTTTAGAAACACAATAATAAAAAAAGATAATCTTTGGATTATCTTTTTCTTACAAAAAAAAATATTTTTTATTTGCCTTGTAGGTATGGGCACGACCTAATAGATGTTTTATTGACTCAATGTCTAACCATATCTCTGTATGGGCGTTAATCTATAACGTTATTCTATTATAATAATATATGTTTATAGGCGTAAGATTTTCAAAAAAAAAGAAACCTTGTGGTTTCTTTTTATTAAATTTAGTGTAATGAAATAGTGTCAACAACTTTTTTCTTGTCAATATCATAACAATTAATTCCTTTGTTAGTAAGAGCATAAATAAGTCCATTAACATAAATTCCACGGTCTATTTTAGCACCTTTAAAACTTAGTTCTGTTTGTTTAGTAATAACTTTTTTACCTGCAAAGTCAATATTATATAACATAAATGAACTATCTGAGCCATTTGTAACTGGAAAACCAATGATATTTTTATCATTAGAAATTAGTAATGATTTTGGATTTGTGATAACTTCTGAATAGTCAGTTCCGTAGTTATTTATTTCAAGTCTATCAATAGGTTTGCTTAAGCTAGTTGCCGTTTTATAAGCACTGATCTTAATTCCTTCATTAATATTCGAAAAATTACCTGCAATTCCAATACCAATTAAATGGTTTTCTCCCCAAGCATGAAGATATGTATTATAACCATCTTCTTCAGTTGCACTTAAGAATTTTGGATTGTAAACATCTGAAATATCGATCGTATAAACAGGGTCATAACGTTTATTCATAAATGTTGTAATATACACAAGTGTTTTTGCAAATCTTACAGATCTTACGCTTTCGCCAGTCTTACCAATTCCTTTTTCAAGTGTTTCAACAATTTCCATAATGTCAGATTTTGGATTTTCTTCAAGTATATGTAATCTGTTAGTGACTTTGTTATTATAAGTTTCAGTTGTGACGATTCTTAAATAACCATCATATTCGTCCATTGAGTATTGGTTTAGTGGGAAACCATCAACAATACCCATTCCTTTGTAAGTTAATTCAGAATTTTCTTTATTAACTTGAAATTTAAGGATTCTTGAAGCAAATATTTTTACGTTTTCAGTATTATAATCTTGTTCAAGCATGAAGAATGAATCTCCATTCATATAGATGTGTTCATAGAATCTTCCAAGATAAGCACTCGTTGATGTTGCGAATGTTTCAGTATTTACAGTAAGTAACAAAGTAATAAGATTTTTTTCTTCTTCAACGAAGTAGAAGATATCTTGATAAGCTGTTCTTTCTTCAATACCATCTTTAAAAATAACTGGTCTTAAATCTTTACCCTTTTGTGTGTAAACTTTTTTGCCAACTAAGAATAAATTTTTACCAACCATACGATGACCTTCAATACTAGCGTCCATCTCGATTGTATGTTTCGAATCAAGAGTGTTTCTATCTAGAATTTGAAGATAACCATTTTTATTTTTAGACCCCATTATGATAATAGAATCTTTTGTAATATACATATCTTCAACTTTGAATCCAAATTTGAATTCACCAATAATTGAATTTGCATTTCTTGCGATATTAGCTACATAAAGCTTGTTTTTTCCAGTTGGAACATAGAAAATTTTCTTTCCATCTGTTTTAACTAGATCACTTTCGTTAACTCCATCAACTTGTTCATTTGTTCCAATGATATCATCAGGAATGAGCCCATTTAGTGTTCTTAAAAGATCAGCAACGCCAATAGAAATTTTATTTTTAGCATTTGAAATATTGCCAAGAGATTGAGGCTCCTTACCAGGATTGATAAGAGAATCTAATCTTGTTTTGCTCCCTACAACATTTGCATTTAATAATTGTTTAGTTTTAATCATTTTTTTTCTCCTTATTTTCTTTAGATTTTTTTAGCCTTTGGCTGGTCTACCATAAACTTAAAATACAGGGAATATTACATTCCCTGTTTATTGCTTTCAATTTTTCTAACTAAATCTTCAGTTGAAGGTAGGCTAAAATATTTTTCTCCAATTCTTGCGAAATCGAAGCTGATTAACGAGTCAACCAATGTTGGCCCAAGATCATCAGTACTTCCATCTGATCCTTCTTCTGCCTGAGTATTTGTAGACTGAGCAAACAGTTCATCATAGCCATAATTTGTTATTAGTTTACTCTTAATATCTTCATCAATAAGGAAAAATTTTCCTATTTGAGTGTTTTTATCAAGGTTATAAGCTCTAATAATAGATGGATATAGCGAACTAAAATCTTCATCGAATACATTTTCGAATAGGAATTTTGATGGTTTGCCATTCATCATAATACCATTATCTGGAGAGTTTAAATTTGGATCGGCAACGAATGCGCCGAAATTTTCTCGTTTATCAAACAAGTTAAGATATGCTTGTTCTGGATCCACTAATGGTTTTGTTTGTAAGAAATTCTCTTCAAAATAAGCGGAATCATTTCCGTATTGTGAATTTTTGTTGTTGCTCATTATAAAACCATTTTCTTGAGCATACTTATTAACGAAGTTTTTCAAAGATACTGTTTTTCTAAAAACTTTTTCTTTACGAGTATTTGTAATTTCGGATAATCTTTGTAGCATATCCATGTCAAGTAAATTATCTTCGAGCATATACAATAAGAGAGTATCTCTAATATTATATTCTGCAAATTTCCAAAAATTTAACCATGGCAGTGTCTTATGAGTTTCTCCTGGTCCGAATTCAAGTTTTTCTTTATCTAACTCTTCTGCTGCAATTGCATCAAGTGCATAAGATTCTTTTTGTCCATTTACCTTACGAATATTAGCGTAATATAACATCTGCATGTGCGTTAATTCAGTGCGTTAAACCGAACTAGAAATTTTTTGTATGATTTTATTCTTTTTTATAAACGTGATATTAAAATTTTTAAGTTCCTGTAAATCATAGCTTAAATAATGATTTAAAATTTGAATTAAACTATTGAAATGCCAATAAGGTATTACTATAAAATCTTCTCCATTATCTAAAAAATAATCAATTTTTCTTTGATCGTATTTCTGGGTTTTAGAAAATCTTTCTCTAGTTATATCTTTATTTTTATAGTGAAATTCTCCATTTAGTTCTAAATAAAGCTTCTTATCTTTTGCTTGTATCATAAAATCTATTTCTAATGCTCTTGAATCTCCCTTTAGCCCAGGTAAATTTCTTTTATGCATTTCATAGGTTATATTATTTTCAACTAAATAATTTTCAAATTTTATTTCAGCTCTACTAGTTCTACAAAAGGGGCAGCCATGAAGATTGAAGAAATTATTCATCTTTGTGGTAAATTCATTTCCGCATTTTAAATGCTGAATTCTTATATTTTTTTTATGTATATGTTCATAGTCTTCAAAATTTAAAATTTTGTATTCCTTAAAAAATATATTTGAAGCAAGAATAGAATTTAATTTATCATCTGTCAATCTTTCTCCATCTTTGGATTTTATATTCCCACATGTGGGGCATCTCAGACCTTGCTGCAATTTATTATAAGTTGTATAAAAACTGTCATGTTCACATGTTATATCATTTACTAAAATTTTACTTTTAGTATTCTTATAATTATCTGCATTAACAACTTCTATTTGTCCTTTTGTAAATTCACTTATTAGCTTTAATATTTCGTTTATATTTTTCTTTTTCATCCTTAAGTCCTCCATTTTCTTAAACTATAATTAATTGTTAAGATTTAGTAGGACATTTTTTCCATACAAAAATTTCTACTTATAATTTCTTATAAGATCTGACTATATCATCATCTTTTCAGATGTGCTGTGCTTCGGAATCACTTGATTCCTACTCCCTTTTTGGGATAGTCGATGAACCTTCCTATTTCTAGGCTCGGCTGCTGATTGTCTTCGTCATTACACGGTCAGAGGTTCCAGCAATTCTCAGCATTTTCACTTACATATTTCTATATAAGGGGACCATTGTGTTAATCCATCCAGTTAATTCCGTCCATAACCGTAAACATATCAATTCTATTAACAAATGAAGCTTTGTCTTGAGAATAATAATAAGCTTTTGGCGGCATATAAACAGGATTATTAAATCGATCATATTGAATCATATATTTTGGATCTGATGCTACTGTAAGCATTTGATCGTAAGCTTTAACACCTTGTTCTTGCAATTCTTTTTTACGACCATATAATTTCTTTAATCTATTTAGCATAGTCTTTACATCAAATGATGCATTCCAAGCTAACATAAAGTCAGGATCTATTTCATGAACTTTTTTAAAAAAGCCTTCAATCATATCTTCTTCAGCATTAAAGAATATTAAATCAATTTCATTTATTGCAACATTATCTTCTTTTGCAATTTTTTCCTGAATATACTTAATAAAATCAGTACTTCTATTTTCAAAATCTATTAAACTAGTGTTTAATTTATTTCTTAGAATAAATGTATAGAATTTCTTTATTTTTTGATCAAATAAAGTTATTATGTTTATTGGTGCAGGTGCCACTTCTTGGTCAGGAAATCCCATATATCCAAATGTTCCATCTGCTCTTTTCTTAAATCCATTTTCCATTAAATCTACTTCAATATCATAATAACATTTGTGAAGTTTATATGAGATATCAGGCTCATATTCTTCATGAAATTTTGCGATATATCTATCTGCAATATCCATATCTGCGTCATATATGTAATTATGTTTTAAAAGATTTTTCATATTGGAACTATTTTGTCCCCATGTCGTTAATACTCTATCATAGTAATAAAGTGAATCAGTTTTCATTGCTACTTCTTTAAAGAATAAATCAGAGAATGAAGAAATTTTCTCCACTTTGTCTGCCTCAATAAACATTGGAGGCGTTAAAGCCTCTGGCAGTGTTTTATCCTTAATCACATAGAATGGAATTTCGGCTCTATCTATAAACTGTGTTTTCTTAACGCCATGTTCATCTCTATAATATAAAATAACAGAATCATAATTAATCGAATCTGTCATTTTTCTTACAGATGTGTATGCCTTAATCAATGTGCCTTTTTTCTTTTCCATAAAACCACTTCTTTCTTTCAGACTAATTGCTTGTTAATACCACTTTAAAGCTTTATCTCCATCTAGAACACGAAGTCTGTCAGTGAAATCACCAGCCGCAAGGTTGGATAAATCTCCTGATACTGCTTCAAAAGTTGCATCAATTTCATCAGCTCTTGAAATTAGAATCGCTTCTAATGTTGCTGGTGTAACTGCTGCTCCATATTCCATTTTTGCATGATGCGATAACAATATATGCTTAAGCATAAGTATTTTTGTATCCCTATTGGAATCAATTCCAATACTAAAACAAAATTTAGCAATTTCTTCTGAACCTGAAACTAAATGAGGAATTAAGCTTCCGAAAGTTGTTTTTTCTCCATCTTTAGTGTATTCATAAATTTTACCAATGTCATGCAGTAATGCACCTGCAACTAATATTTCTATATCAAGATTTTCGCCTTGATAGTTTTCCCATAATGAAATAACATGTTTTGTTACCATTAATGAGTGAGATGCTAATCCACCTTCATATGCATGATGAATTTTAGTTGCTGCTGGCCACTCATAAAATTTAGGGTTATTTATTATAAACTGATCCACAATTAATTTAATATTTGTTGTCTTAATAAATTTATTAACAATTGCTTGGATTTCTCTTTTAACTGCAGCAACATCTGCTTTTCTAACAACTTTTCTAGCTGATTGTAAACCTGTTTTTTTAAGATTTCCAACTCTAAATTGTTGTTGTTCTCTAAATGTCCCAGTAGCCGCTTCAAACTCAGAAATCTCTGCGCTCTTTGTAAGCTCTTTAATATCTTCTAATAGACCATAAGTCCAAGATATTGCAATAATTGTTTCTCCACTTTCTTCAAGCTTTAAACCAAAGCGTAATGGTCTTTTTTTAGATTCGTCGCCTTCATCCTGTAAATCAAGGACAGTAGCTGTGAAATTAACAGTCTCTTGCTGTAAAAAATCTATTTCAGATAAGCTCTTTATTGTCTTCATTTTTATCTCCATTCTAGCCATTCTGGCCTAATTATATGCCCATAGGATCCCCATTGGGTTGTTAGCTCAATTTCCTTTCCGTTAGAGGAAAGTCTTGCTTTTATTATTTTTTTTCTATTATGAAAATCCAATGGAACGAATAATCCGTCCATTTGTATTGTCCAGTCATGATCGCCGTTTAACTCATTCTTTAAAAGTTCAGCTGAGTATCCTTTATTAATCCAATCTTGCATAAAAAGATCTCTGCTAAAATAAGCTCCCATGATTAAATGTTTTCCTTATTTTCTTTAATTTGTTTAAAAGTTTCTCCAATACTTTTAATTATATTTCTATTTCCTCTAGTCATATTTTCTAGTTTTTTACCAACAAGCATAAAATGATAATCACACTCATTACAGTAAAATATTTTCGGTTTTGTACTACTCACTAACTTTAATTCTTTCCCACAGAATGGGCATTGTTTAGTTTTATTTTTCATATTGTTTTTCCTTCTATAAAAAGAGATGAATTAGTCTCTTCCTACTAGTCTTCTTCAACGTCGTAGTCTTCGACCAATCCATCTATTTCTGAATCGATATTCTTTGTAACATTTTTAGGAACTAAATCCTTATTAATTTCTTTTGTTTCTTTAATCATTTTACTTATTTCTTCAAATAAATCTTTATTTGAATTTGATTCTTGGTCATCAGTTTTAAATGAATAATCAAGAATAGCTTTTTTAATTGAAAACTTGTCTTTGATAATAGACTGTCTTTGAGTTTGCAATGAAATAGCATTCTTAATATGCTCAATTAAATAATGTTGTCCACCTTTTGAAGGAACAGCTGCTGAATCAAAAAGTTGTATTTGTCTATCAATTTTTTCAGAGTATTCTTTTGACTTATGGAATTCTTCATCTAATTGGTCAAAACTATCTTTGAAATATTCTTCATACTTTTTTAAATTATCGTCTGTCATAATAACACCTCTCTTATTTATTATCTATAATGATATGTTCATTTATATTTAATAAATTAAATTGAAATAAGAATTTGGAGATCCCTTTTCAATTTATTTAGGTTTTCTACTATAGACTCCTGTTCAGGGCAAAGTTTCTCTGCTAAATCTATAAAAATTTTAATATATGCTTCAATTGCATCATATTCGGTATGTTTTTTTGTAAAAGTTTTAAGATCAGTAATTGCATCTCTATCTCTTAAAATATCACTGCTACCTTGCAGTATTACAGAATTAATTTCATCAAGATCTGCATAAGGCATTAACATTTTCTCAATGATAAACTCTTTCATATAAGGGTTTGCATCAATGAGGACATCCATATTTTCTAAAAGATATCCTAGTTTTTCTAGAGTCTCTTTAGGCCCTTCACTGTAGTAACTATTAGTTTTACCTAAAAATAAATTATTTACTATCATTGTTTCTGCTAAAGAAATATCTTTTAGAATTGCTTTAGGCATCTTTCTATAAAATCTTAAAGTTTCTTTACAAGTGCTTTCAATATACCAACGACTCATTTCTCTAAAATAGCATAGTTCTTTTGATACCTTATTTATGAATATTTCTGGATATTTTTCAAAATATGTGTATATTTCAGGAAAACTTTGAATCATACTACTCGCAGAATTCTTTTCAACAACATATTTGAAAAAAGCTATTTCTAAATCATCACTAACACCTTTTACTTTAGTTTCAAAAGTACTACGTATATCTCGAATTAAATAATTACCATATTTTGGTAAAACTGTAGCTCTTCCTAAATTATCTATAAATGAATCATTCTCAAATAATTTATATAAGAACACAATTACATTCTCTTTAACATGATAATCAGAGCTTTGGTCGTAAACTTCTTTAATAATTTTATGTGTGAATAATTTTTTATATTTCTTTTCAATAATGCTAAAATTTTCATATCTATCAATGTTAAGATTTCCATAATCTCCACGCATTCCAAAGAAAACTCTTCTTATAACGTCTAATGTGCGAGCTGTTTTTTCTTTAACTCTATTATTTTGAGTTACAGTTGCCTCAATAAATGCATCTAGATCTTTCAAATCAGTTATATTATTTTTTATAAAAGTCATATATTTGGTAATATCTTTTTGAATATATGTTTTCTTAATTACCGAAATTTTCTGTTCATCTGCTAAAAATGGATTCATAATAACTAGCGGAAAGTTAACATAATTAATACTTGTATAAGCTTTAATAATATCATATGTTTTTTCAATTAATTCAAAATCCGCACAAGTTACTAGAAATTTATCAAGAGTTTTAATTAAGAAATCTTTCATATTTTCTCCAGTTCCATATTCGCTATATGCAGAATCTGGAACTGGCAAAATAAACATCATGTCATTATAACCTTCATTAATTATTTTTTCAAAAACCAAAACATCGTTTTCAGTTATAATTCTCATACGAGGCAGTGTATTTTTTGAGATTTTTCCATTCTCTACTAACTTAAATATTTTGTTTATTAGTAGTAAAGTAGTCTCATCAGTTAAACCATTTTCCATTAATCTTCTATATGCATTATAATCTTGAAATAAATCAGTAATTCCTCCATATTTGTTAGAGAATAAGTGAACTAGAACTTCATTCTCAAATCTATCATCTAGTATTTCTTCTATTGTAAACATTTTGAATAGTTCATAACTTTTAGTGTTAACAACTTCTCCAAATACTTTTTTAAAATCTTTTAGTAGGTTTATCTTTGATGTATAATCAGTACTCATTAGATAGTTAAATATTCTAATAAATCTTGGCGTTTTGTAAATACTTTTCCGTTATCTTTAATTGCACCTACAACAAATAAATTCACGTACATAAATTGGTTTTCCAATTCACTCTTCAATGCCTCAATTTTCCCGGCATTAACAGTTTTAGAATTTTCTCTACTATCTGTTAAAAGACCAAGAATAATTTTTTCTTGTGCTGCAAAATATCCAATTTCTGCTGCTACTCCAGCATCGACAGCAATGCCGTCTAATACTGCTACTAAACAATCAGCCCAGTCAAGTTGTTCTTTATCGCCATGGTAAATCGCAATACTGTCTGCTGATTTTGTTTTATCATTAATCGCAAAATTTCTTTGCGGAGCATAAACTTCATGTCCAAGAGCTTTTAATTGGTCGATCAAAATCTCATTATACAGATAGTCTGCTTCACTAAATAATCCGTTTGCTAAATATATTTTCATTGTAATTCTCCTTTTTATCTTAGTT
>Ga0172378_10005479_pt1 | contig 11859 bp, 6 predicted proteins | sample GrowelOW332metaG_FD_119755 | JGI IMG/M metagenome (GOLD analysis project Ga0172378, IMG submission 119755) | Groundwater microbial communities from an aquifer near a municipal landfill in Southern Ontario, Canada - Pumphouse #3_1 metaG | ecosystem: Environmental > Aquatic > Deep subsurface >... | reverse complement strand
ATCAGCATATTACGAATCATTACATGAAGTGCCTTTGATTTCCAATTTACTTTCAAAGAAAAAACTTTATGAAATGAACCGTATCATTTCCGATACAGCAGAATATGGCTGTTATTTATTTGACAATGCATGCAGACCACTACTTAAGGATTTCATGTCAAAAATTGATACTAATGTTATCGGTAAACCTTTCAATAAAGGTAAAGACAACAGTGTAAACAATCATTTATTAATCTCTGTAAACAAAGCTATACGTCAGCATCCTATTGAAATTGTAGGTACAAAATTGCGTACTGCTATGACTGCAATGAAAGATTTGATCTAAATCTTTTTTTGATATAAAAGCAGCGTCTCCTTCCGGAAACGCTGCTTTTATTATTATATATGTATTGTCACGAAATAAAACTACACAACATTTATTGAATCGACGGTTCAGGATAAAAATATTACTTTTCCAAAAAATGCTAAGTTGCATAAAAAGATAATCAAAAAATGTATTGAAATAGAAAAAGAAGAATCCATACCTGTTCGCCAGACTTAACGTATACCCGTAATTTAAAAAAGCTATTCCTGTAGCAAAGATTCCGAAATCATCACAGAAACAGAATGTATAAGCAAGGGTAAAGAACATAAAAAATATAAATTTGGGAATAAGGCATCAATCATTCTTACTGCCAGAGGACTTATACCTGGAGCTAAATCATTCAGAAAAGAGTATGATGGACATACGACAGGACATTTGAAGAGTGATTATAGACTTAACCGCAACTTTTACAAGGGATTAGTGAATAATATTATTAATATTATGCTGGCCGCCGCCGCATATAACTTCAAAAGAGCAATGAATGCTCTTTGGTTCTATACTATTTTGCCATTATTTGGGGAAAAATTCAAAAAAATCCGATTACTCAAATAAATTTGCAATCGGATAAATTTAAAATTTGTAAAATCCCTTTTTTAAGGGTCGACTACTTACATATATGTCTGGAGAAATGGCTATGGATATTCGTGCCAGGCAAACAAAAAAAGCACTTAAATCAGTGACTTAAGTGCTTTTATAATGAAAAATTAACTAAAAATGAACCTGATTTTTTTATTCATCATCTCCATCGTCCTTATATTCCATATTCCCAATTTTCTCGTGAATTATAAATTCTCTTCCAAGACTATCTGTAAAAGAATAATTCAGATCAAAATATAATTTTTTCTTGTCATATGTACTTCCACCCAGATCCGTAACGATGGCATTCATCCATGGTTCAATAGTAACGGCAGTACTATCACCGGCTATTTTTAAAATCATAAAATTGGTGTCATGAAACGTTACGTCAGAAGAAAGTGTATGAATAGGCATACGAAGTGTATTCGCAGACATAGCTTCTAATACAGGTACAACAGATCTGATTATACTATTGGGCAACTCTATAGAACATCCTGAAAATTCACCTGAATAGCCATTAATCCTTTTAATCTGAATAATAATAATATTTAAATCTTTATTAACATCATATCCCTGACTATTCGAAACAATTTTTAGAGGAAGAGCATATTGCTGATCCGGATCAAGCCCCGTCATAATATACGGAACCTTTAGCAGCCCATACTGCTGTCCTGCTTTAATCGTAACTACAGAATCTTCAAAAGTATAATTAATTTCAGGCATTAATACTTTGGGAACATACAGCGGATTACCAAGTGACTGTAAATGATTTAAGGAATCAAGAGCTTCAGGCATCCGGCTTAATGTAATAGTTAAATCACTCTTTATAGGTTCACTGCTTGCACAATAAACAGAATACGTAAGGACATTGTCATTCTCTCCACAAGCACACGTATCAGTATAAAGCATACCCTGACTGTTAACAAAAAAAATTGTTTTTTTGTATTGTTCACCAAAATCGGTATCATCATTGGAACACGATGTTAGCAGAACCGCGATCAATACAAATAAATAAATTATATATTTCTCTATTTTCATATCAATTATTTTTAAATATTATTAATATCAATATCCAGGGAACTGATCCAGACTTAAATTTTTATCGGTTTCATGCTTAGGAATAGGAAAAAAGGTTTGTCTGTCTGTAAAAACTTTATACATCCAGTCCCTTTCATTTACTTTGATAATCTGATAAAACTGATCCTTTTCTGATGACTTTGCCTCTACATTACATCCGGTAACCGGTGTATTCTCATAGATTACAGCTTTTTTGGTACGTCTGAGATCAAAATATCTCCTGTCTTCCCATGCAAATTCGATCTGGCGTTCCCGTGCAATTAATTTTCTCATTTTTTCTACATTACCAGCATCAGCAGCCGTAATACCCGGCAAACCTGCACGGTGGCGAATCATATTAAAATAATGCATCATTTCATCAACATTCCTTGAAACTTCTACATCGTTAATAGTATAACTTTTATCCAGCTCATTCATCGCCTCTACATAATTCAGATAGACTTCTGCCATACGATATAAAATTGCAACTTTGGTTTTTTGTTTTGCTCCCGTAAGCCATGAATCTTCATAATGAATAAATTTACGAAGAAGATATCCGGTCATAGGATACTCTTCTTCTGTTCCTCCTGACATGCTTAACGCGAAATTCCTTCCACTTTTGGAATCGACGAAAAACTTAGCAACTTTTCCATCCAGATGATCAAGGACAGCAGGAGGTGTTGACAATGACGGATAATATGAATTATTAAAAGCTATGGTTGCATAAAAACGCATTTCTCTGTTTACATACCATTTATAGGTATTGCTGAGAATTGTAAAACCATTACTACTCTTTTCACCTGAAAACACTGTATCATTAGAAGTATATCCTGTTTCATACGGATATTCTGCACTCGCATTATCTATAGTACGCCCGTCTATCATATAATAAGCATCCACTAGACTTTGAGTAGGGAAAAATGAACCCCATCCCCCTATAATTTTAGGCGCCATATACTGTGCTGAATTATATTCATCGCCCCAGCACTGAGAACTAAAAAGAATCTCTTTGTTGGTAGAAATCAAAATACATTCACCGTTAAAAATATCGGCATAAGAATGATAGGGATCTATTCCACCGACTCCGTTCGGGAAATCGGCCTGCTCAGCATCAGGAACAGGAAAATGCGGGGTATTTTCCATCTTAGGTACTGTATAAAGATCATTTGGTTTCTGTTCTACCAGCCTTTTGGCATTAGCAGCCGCAATAGCCCACTTTTCCATATTAAACTCCGGATTCAGATAGGGTACGCCAGCATTATTCCTAAAATTACTAAATTCCGAATTACTACCGTTAAAAAGAGGGCTTGCCGTATAGAGAGTCAGACGCGATAAAACAGCCAAAGCAGAATATTGCGTAGGCATACCTATTTCAGCATTATCCACGATTTCCACTGGCAATAATTTAATTGCGGTTTCCAGCAATGAGGAAACATAATTACTACATTCATCCCATGTACTGCGCTCCAACATCATTTCCGAGATAGGGGTATCAAAACTTACAGGTTCATCAGGCACAATAGGTACCGGTCCCCATGCCTGCATTAAATTAAAATAAATCACTGCCTTAACAAAATCAGCCTGACCAATCCATTCTGAACGTTGTAAAGCACTTACTTCCTGACATTCATTTACCTTCTGGATAAAAGTATTGGCTTTGCGTATTCCTTCATAAAAATAATCCCAGCGATCATATAAGTCAAGACCCTCTGATGTCATTTCATTATTACAAAAGTAATTGTAATTATGGTTCCCTCTTTTATACCCGGCACAACCCTCATCTGAAATAAGATCCCATGGCCATGTCTTATAGCCACTCCCCGTTCTGGCACTCATATAACTAAAAACATTATTCAGATACGCTTCTGTATATTCCTTTTTAGTAAAAATAGTATCTAATGTGAATAAATCTGTTATATATGGGTCTATGTCCAAAAAATTACAGGACTGAAAAATATTAATTCCAGAAATAAGAATAACTGAAATAATAAACGTTTTTTTTATCTTTTTAATCATAATGTGAAGTATTAAAATGAAAGCCGTAACACTAATGAATAAGAACGCGTAAGCGGATAAGCAGCACCATTGGAACTTGCCTGTTCAGGATCCCATAATTTTACGTGATCCCAGACATACAGGTTATCTCCCAAAACCGATATTCTGCAATTCTTTATATAAAATCGTTCTGCCACATTATTAGGTAGTGTATAACCTATTTCCAAGGTTTTTAACCTGAGATAACTGGCATCGGACAGCCAAAATGTAGAATTTCTATTATTGTTTGAATTTTCGCCGTAAGTTAAACGCGGGAAACGTGCGTTTGGATTTTCCGTGGACGGATCTCCGGAATAAGATGCAGGTGTCCAGCGATTTTTCTGATCATTCACAATTGTCAATACATTTCCTGTAATTCCTCCGGCAAACGGATAATATCCGGATCCACCCATGAAGTAATCAACCTGACTGGCACCCCTGAAAAAAATATTAAAATCAAAATGTTTCCAGGTAACATTTCCTGCAAAACCATATTGAAGTTTTGGTATATTCGAATCACCAATAGGTACAATATCGTCACTGTTAATCATCCCGTCCCCGTTTACATCCTGATATTTTATATCTCCGGGTAAAACATTGCCAAACTGGGACGGACTATTCTTGACATCTTCTTCATCTTTAAATAATCCCAGTGAAATCAGACCTCTTGTTACATCATTACTAGTTCCTTTCTTCGCAAGGTAAGAATAACGCACAGGAACTTCATCATAGTCAAGTATTTTGTCGCGTGTTAAAGTAAAATTTCCTCGAAATTCAACCTGAAAATCTCCTATCTTAGTGAGATAAGAGCCTGTTCCGTCAGCTCCCCAACTCTTCATTTTTCCAACATTTCCCCATGGTTTTGTTACTACACCAAGCGTTCCCGGAAGAGACATTCGTTGCAGGAATATATTATTTCGGTGATCCATAAAAGCATCCACCGTAAGGCTAAATTTTCCGAAAAGTTTCAGATCAATACCCAGATTCTGCTTTATAGCTTGCTCCCATACCAGTCCGGTAGAGCCCAGTACTGATTCTGTGACACCATATCCGCTTTTCTGCTTCTGATCTCCAAAAGTATAACCTGCAGCATTCATATTAACGGTAGTCAGATAAGGAAACCTTACATCCCCGCTTATCTGGTCATTTCCCACCTTTCCATATGAATAGCGTATTTTTAGCAAATCAATAAAAGGATAATTATCTTTTACTTTTTGATAATTAGAAAGAACATATCCCATGGCTATGGACGGAAAAAATCCGAAACGCTCACCTTTGGGAAAGTTCTCTGATCCATTATATCCAAAGTTTCCTTCCAAAAAATAAATATCATTATAAGAGTAGGTCAGTCGTCCTGCAAAGCCCTGGTTCCTTTTGGGAATAGATGAAAGCTCATCTGGACTATTCGTTTGGGAATAATCTTTCTGATTGTATAAGAATAAAAATCCTAAACGCTGTGTATTAGAAAAAATATGATCATATTCTGCTTTTGCTTCCAAATAAATTTTTCTGGTTCCGTATGAACTGCTTCCGTAACTCATGGGAGAAGCCGTAACTGTTTTTACTGTCATCAGTTTCCCCGAATTCCAGTTACGATCCACTGCATAATATAAATCAGGCATTTTTGTACGGCTGGTTACGTGACTGTTAAAATTATCGAATGATCCCGACCCTGTTATTTTTAATCCATTAAGAATAAAATCAAGCTTCTGCTCTACTTTCAACAATGATTCTATCGAATTACTCATATCTGTTATAAAACCGGTTTCATTTAACCGTACCCAGGGAGAGGTATTAGTACCATCTCCATAGGAAGGATCTTGCCCGTTAGAATATTTAACAGGTACAGTAATCGGGGTTAAATTCGCCTGTGCCGACCATATCTGGGAAGTTGTCCCCATACCAGGATGCTTTTGATTTATCATTTTGGCTGACATCAGTAAACTAACAAGAGTCGATTTGGAAACATTCACATCTATATTACTCCTGAAGGAATACTGATCACGTTTGACATCGGCATGATAACGATCCATACCTTCCTGTTTGTAAATAGCATCATTTGTACGGTAAAATCCACTCATATAATAGCGCGCTGACTTACCTCCTCCTGAAATATTAATATTAGTCTCTTTTCCGGTTGTATAATCTTTTAAAATCTCATGCTGCCAGTTTACATCAGGATAAAGATCCGGATCCATATGATATTTTATAATGTCAAATATCTCCGGTGAATAAAGTGACTTATTTCCCCTTACAACTTTTGCCTCATTAGCAAGATTTACATAATCATAGGCCCCCAAATAATGTGGCAGCCTCGGCAGTTTTTCAACCATCTCTTTTACATTGGCATCAATTGTAATTTTTCCTTCCGTTCCTCTCTTTGTATTGATAAGAACAACTCCGTTGGCTCCGCGGGCTCCATATACAGCTGTTGCAGAGGCATCTTTTAATATGGAAAAACTTTCAATATCCTCTGGAGCCAGATCATTCAGACTTGAAGCTCCGCGATCGATTCCGTCAATTAATATAAGAGCACTGCTGTTAGCTCCGAATGTACTTATTCCACGGATCCAGAACTCTGAAACATCCTGCCCTGGTTCGCCGCTTCGCTGAACGCCAATTAATCCTGCAATATGTCCTGCTAATGTATTGGAAACAGAAGTAACCCCGCCGGATATTAACGCAGAAGGTTTAATAGTTGTTATTGATCCTACAACGCTGATTTTCCGCTGGGTACCATATCCAACAACGCTAACCTCTCCAATATTCTGATTATCTGATTCCAAAGCGACATTAATTGTCTGATTAACAGATTTACCTATCTTAATCTCATACTTTTTATATCCTATAAATGAAAAGACCAATTTATCCCCAGATTTTACTGTCAATTTATAATTACCCTCAACGTCTGTTACTGTACCTACAATTTTATCCTCCTGAGAATAAACAGTTACCCCGACCAAAACCTCCTTATTGGAATCTGTAACGATTCCCTTTACAGTGACTTTACTCTGCGAAAAAACAATGCAGGGTAAGAGCATAAAAAGCAGAAATATATTAACTCTAATTTTTTTCATTTTATCATAATTATTAATTATACTGATATTTATATACTATGGGATAGTAAATGAATAATAATTTACTGAATTGCTATACAGCGAATAACATAATTATATGTATCTGCAACATAAACGATCCCGTCCGGAGTTGCCGCTACATCGTACATTGTGTTAAAGAGTGATTCTTCCGGTTTTCCATCCTTATATCCCTTTTTACCTGGCACACCTGCAAGAATAGTACAATTATTTTCTTCATCTACTTTCCAGATAACGGCATTTAAATAATCAGAGAGATATACATTTCCTAGCTGATCGGCACAAATTCCTTCTACACTACCAAACTGGGCATTTTCCCCATTTCCTTCTATTGCACTACCTCTCGATGTTCCGGCAACAAGCTGAAAATCATCCTGTGTTATCCATGGTGTACTTTTTCCCTCGGGTATATGGTATGGATCAAAACGATATAGTCTACCCCAGGATTCATTAGAAACATATATATATCCGTTTTTTTTATTAAAGGCAAGATGAGCCCATGAGTCAGTATTTAGATCTTGTCCGATTAATTCCATTTTCTTCAATTTTGAATCATAACGAACCAGCCGATGCCCAAAAGCTGATAGTAAATAAACAAATCTATCATCTGCTGCTAAACCATAATAATCATAATTTCCTGCAATATAATCTCCATTCTTATCTTTCTGGTCATAGACTTCTGCAGGTTCCAGCCAGTTAGAGCTTTTGCTGAGAGCATAAAACAACAGCGGTCTTGTAGTGGCCCTTCTTTCTAAAACGTAAAAATTTGTATAATCAGTATTAAAGGAATTCTGCCATGGTTGAAAAGCATCACGAAAAACCGTTGAAAGTTTATTTTCTTCAACCGAAACTTGACGGACACGATTAGAAAAATCATCGGTGACAAATATAGTCCCTGAATTATCTACCGAAATCATAACCGGCCGAGCAAATGACCCTTCGAGTGCCGTACCATCTTTAAATAAATTTTTACCCACTACACCTGCAACTGTAGTCACCGTAGCTTTAATTTTATATTGGAATTGTTTGTCTGCCAATACACCTTCAGCATACTGGATTGTAGTGTCAGCATACTGAATTGTAGTGTCAGGCTTTATCTCATCTTCTACAAAAACCTTAATAGAGGAAAAATCTCCCGGTTGTTTAGGAACCATCGCATAAATTGCAGTATTATTTAAACTAAGGATTAAAGATTCCTTATCGTTAAAAAATAATTTCACTTTGGATTTATCACTCCCAAAGTTAGAACCAGTAACAACAACCCGGGTTCCCAGCCCACCGGTTATAGGTCCAATATCACTCACAACTATAGGTTTACCAGAAGAATAAGGGACCTCTTCAATCCCTTCTTCATCATCACAGGAGACAAATCCGTTAAAAAAAATTGCCACCAGCGAAAAAAGAAAAATAATTTTTTTCATTTTTAGATTTAATTTATTTTACTTAGATTTTAGCAAGCTATTTTTACCCTGCCTGTTATAGGGTTATATTCTTTTTACTGCACAAACTTTTCAAATATGGAATTAGAGGCTCTCCCCTGATGGAAAACCGAATCTGCCGTTTAACGGCATTGAATTGATACATTAAATTAAGCATATGTTTCGATAATTGGATGTGTTTTCTCTCATCATTAGTTTTATATAATTGAGTTCAATATGAAAATCAGGTTTTTAAAAATTGATTAATTTTGTTATAAAAAATGACCTTTGTTATAAAAAAATAGTATTTGCAAAATATAAAACTGCCGACTCAATTTTCGGTTATAATCTCCTTTGCCAGTTAAAAAAAATAAAAAAAACACAATATAACAAACTGATTAACAAAGAGATCTTATATAATTTAAAACAAATATTTTAACAAAAAATTAAATATCGTTCTTTTTCCGACTTTTCGGAATGGATTTACGTTTTTAAGATAAAAAACTTATTACGGTGCTAATATATATATATTTTAATAATTATTAACATACTTACATTTTATTTTAATATATAGGTATTATTTTTTAATATTAATATTTTTAACAATTAAAAAATACGACAAACCGAAATGTCTTGTTCTGAAATAGGATTACATCTAAATTGGAAAAAATTCTTTCTGAAAAGATTTGTAAAAATCCTTCTCACCGTTAATTATAAAATTCATTTTAAGTTTTTCTTATAATTTTAAATAAAAAAACGTTCTTCCATTGATTTTAATTTTTTTTCACCATCTTTGTTTAAAACGAACAGGAAATGAATTACGGAATTATATATTATATTATTATTGACCTATTTCTACTCGGTATTCTAAGAATACGAGAATAAGAATGGTATATAATTTCCCAACAAGATAATGAAAAGCCATTCTCACAAGAGAGTGGCTTTTTTAATTATAAAATATAAATAAAAACCAATTATAATGAGTGATAGATTATACATCTTTGACACTACACTTAGAGACGGCGAGCAGGTTCCGGGATGTCAGCTAAACACAGTTGAAAAAGTGGAATTAGCCAAAGTTCTCGAAGAGCTGGGTGTTGATGTTATTGAGGCAGGATTTCCTATTTCCAGTCCCGGAGATTTTAAATCAGTAGTAGAGATTTCCAAAGCCGTAACGTGGCCAACAGTATGCGCATTAACACGTGCAGTAGAAAAAGATATTGACATGGCTGCCGAATCTCTAAAATATGCTAAAAAAGGAAGAATCCATACAGGAATCGGAACTTCATACTCACATATCCATTACAAGCTCAATTCAACTCAGGATGAAATTCTGGAACGCGCTGTAAGTGCCGTAAAATATGCAAAAAAATACGTTGAAGATGTAGAATTTTACGCTGAAGATGCGGGAAGAACTGAAAACGAATATCTGGCCAGAGTAATAGAAGCTGTTATTAAAGCAGGAGCCACAGTTGTAAATATACCGGATACCACAGGATATACCCTGCCCTACGAATACGGTGAAAAAATAAAATATCTGAAAGAGCATGTAGATGGCATTGATAAAGCAATTATTTCCACTCATTGTCATAACGATCTGGGAATGGCTACTGCCAACACTATGGCAGGCATCATGAACGGAGCCCGTCAGGCAGAGGTAACTATAAACGGAATTGGTGAACGTGCCGGTAATACAGCACTGGAAGAAATTGCCATGATTTTAAAAAGCCGTTATAAACTGCTGAATATTGATACCAACATCACCACAAAAAATTTATACAAAACAAGTCGTCTGATTTCCAACATGATGAACATGCCTGTTCAGCCAAATAAAGCAATTGTAGGAAGAAACGCATTTTCTCATTCTTCAGGAATTCATCAGGACGGTGTTTTAAAGGAAAGGGAAACATACGAAATTATTGATCCGAAAGATGTGGGAGTTAATGATTCTTCAATTTTGTTAACAGCACGCAGCGGACATGCAGCACTTAAACATCATCTGCAATCAATGGGCTATGATCTGCCAAAAGAGAAAATGGACGAAATATATAAGAAATTTCTGGTTCTTGCAGATAAGAAAAAAGATATTCAGGACGAAGACATATGTGCTTTGATTGGAGATTCCCACAAAAAAGATAATCGTATAAAACTGGAATATTTACAGGTAGTAACAGGGAAAACACTTATTCCTGTTGCAACAGTGAAGCTTAACATAGGAGGAGAAAAATTCGATGCAACCTCATCAGGTAACGGACCTGTGGATGCGGCGATTAAAGCTGTAAAACAAATTATTCATCGTCATGTAACACTTGAAGAGTTTTTAATTCAGGCTATAACAAAAGGAAGCAATGACGTTGGTAAAGTACATATGGAACTCGACTATAAAGGAGTTAAATATTACGGATTCAGTGCAAACACTGATATTATTACAGCCTCTGTAGAAGCCTTTTTAGATGCAATTAATTCAATAAAGGTTTGATAAATAATTATTAATCATAAAGTTTAAACTTTATACAAACATTGAATTCGTATAAACAAAAAGCAAAATATAAATATAAAAAAACAATAAATGGAAAAGAAAACATTATTTGACAAAATATGGGATTCTCATGTTGTTAAAAAAGTAGAAGGTGGACCTAATGTTTTATACATTGACCGCCATTATATTCATGAAGTTACAAGTCCTGTAGCATTTTCAGGGCTAAGAAGCAGAGAATTAAAAGTATTCCGTCCTTCACAGACTACTGCTGCTCCGGATCACAACGTACCTACTATAAACCAGGGGAAACCTATTGCCGATGCTCAGTCAAGAACTCAGGTAAAGCAACTTGAGGAAAATTGTAAAGAATCTGGTATCACCTATTACGGACTTGGTACTCAGGAACATGGAATTATACATATTATAGGTCCGCAACTTGGACTCACTCAGCCAGGGATGACTATTGTCTGCGGAGACAGTCACACCTCCACTCATGGCGCATTGGGTGCTATTGCCTTTGGTATTGGTACCAGCGAAGTAGAAATGGTTCTGGCAAGTCAGTGCATAATGCAGGCAAAACCTAAAAAAATGAGGATTTCTATTGACGGGAAGCTCAGCAAAGGGGTTACTGCAAAAGATGTAGTTTTATATGTAATATCTAAAATATCAACCAGCGGAGGTACAGGTCATTTTGTAGAATTTGCAGGATCCACAATTCGTGAGATGAGTATGGACGGAAGAATGACTGTCTGCAATATGAGTATTGAATGTGGTGCGCGCGGAGGAATGATTGCTCCTGACGAGACTACTTTTGAATACATGAAAGGACGTAAATTT
>Ga0172378_10005478_pt1 | contig 11861 bp, 12 predicted proteins | sample GrowelOW332metaG_FD_119755 | JGI IMG/M metagenome (GOLD analysis project Ga0172378, IMG submission 119755) | Groundwater microbial communities from an aquifer near a municipal landfill in Southern Ontario, Canada - Pumphouse #3_1 metaG | ecosystem: Environmental > Aquatic > Deep subsurface >... | reverse complement strand
GGGAAAAGCACTCTATTTGGTCCTGGGTGCAGCCTTTGTCGAACCGATGATTAGGTTAGTTCAACCTTGTTTGAGCAGAATAAGATATGGAGATTGACCCATATGAGAAAGCTCATAAGGTGTTAGAAAAACCATGCAGATATCCTGTCACAATTTGAAGTTTTCGGTGATCTGATTTGCAGAAAGCCTGTCAAAAACTACCTATAAGGGTCTTGGAAAGGATGAGTAAGGATGAGCTACGATGCGACAGTTTGCAGTTTTCGCTGCACAATTTGCAGTTTTCGTTGTCACGTTGCAAAAGCCTCAATGAAAAGCGTCTCAAGATTTATCTTGACAGATGGGCTCCTCCCAAAAAAGTGGTAGAACATGTGACGCGAGGTGGAGCAGCTGGTAGCTCGTCGGGCTCATAACCCGAAGGTCGAAGGTTCGAATCCTTCCCTCGCTACCATATTTCAGTAATAAGAGCGAGAGATAACTCGTTCTTTTTTATAGAGTGTGGCGGTGTAGCTCAGCTGGTTAGAGCGTCGGAATCATAATCCGCAGGTCCGGGGTTCAAATCCCTGCGCCGCTACCATATTTTTCTTGCGCCAGTAGCTCAGTAGGATAGAGCAGCAGCCTTCTAAGCTGCGGGTCAGGGGTTCGAATCCCTTCTGGCGTGCCAGATTACCTTTCTTTATCCACAAACATTGTGGTGGGTGTAGTTCAACGGCAGAGCACCGGATTGTGGTTCCGGGCGTTGTGGGTTCAAATCCCATCACCCACCCCATTTTGATTTCAAGGTCTCGGGTTTACAAATCCCAGACCTTTTTTTATATACACGCATAACGCTTTATGAGAGAGAGTTATCTGACGTACAGAAGTGCCAGATTCATAGGCTATAAAATGCATTGCAGCGAGGTTCTCCCCTGATGTTCAAGCTGTACTGAAGCTGATATAAAGCTGTTATAAAGCAGTGACCACTCGATGATCACTCGATGATATCTGCTTCACCACTCCTGAAAGTAAAGGGGTAAAGCTGAATGAGGAGCTGCGTTTACGTCGTCCATGATTCCATTTGACCGCGAAATGAATTGCTAAACATAGAGTTGCAATCTCAAATGGACTTTATCTCTAATAAGGCACACAGCTCAAAACACCTATGCTGTCTATCTTATGGCAAAATAAGTTAAGGGGCGGCGTGGACTTCGGGCAATGTATAAAATCCACTCCTGCTATTGAAGTCCATATGACCATATAACATATAGGTATACAATAAGATACATAAGGTCAAATAAACTTTGCATTATCCAAGATTAGTCCCACTTGTATCTGCGTAATAGATGGTGTGGTTCCTACGCAGGCGCAAAAAAAGACGGAACCGCTATGAAGGGCTCCGTCTCTTTCTTATTAGGTGTTTATCAGTGTTTTTCTTTACAGAGTTCGATCAGGACACCACCAGTGGATTTTGGATGCAGGAAGGCGATATCGGCTCCATGCGCTCCGGGGCGGGGTTCTTTATCGATGAGGCGGATGCCTTCTTCCTCAGATTTTTTGAGAGCATCGGGCAGATCTTCCACTGCGAAGGCGATATGTTGGATTCCTTCACCTTTTTTCTCGATGAATTTGGCGATAGGGCTTTCTTCGGAAGTAGGTGCCAGTAGTTCAATTCTGGTATTGCCAACAGGGAAAAAGGCAACTTTTACCATCTGTGAGGGCACTTCCTCAGTTCCTTCCAGGGTGAGGCCCAGCTTTTGGTAAAAGGCGATTCCGGCTTCCAGGTCTTTCACTGCTATTCCGATGTGGCTGATGTGCTTAACCATGCTGTAGTCCTTTATTTCTTGTATTCATCGGCCAGCTTGAAGCCAAGCTTCATGGCCTTGATGTTCATATCTACAAAGGCAGGCTTCACGGTTTCACGCAGCGATGTTTCCAGAGCAGTTTCGCTAACAATCTGGGTTACTTTCACCAGAAAAGCCAGAGATAGCACGTTCGTGGACATCGTACTGCCCAACTGCTCTTGAGCAATCTCAGTAAAGGGCAGCTCATACGTATTGTCGGCAGCCAGAGCCAGGTTTTTCACGAAGGTGGTGTCGATTATCAGGGTACCGGTGTCGCGCAAGTCAAAGAGATACTTGTCGCAAGCTTCCTGTGTAAGGGCGAGCAGGCAATTGAAGTTTGTGGCTTCGGGGAAATAGATCTCTTTGTCACTGATTATCACGTCTGCGCGGGAGTATCCGCCGCGGGATTCCGGACCGTAACTCTGGGTTTGAGTAACTTTGTGCTTATCAATTACTGCGGCGCGGGCGAGGATGATGCCGGCCAGGATCAGTCCCTGACCTCCACTGCCGGAGAGACGGATTTCGTAACTCTTGTTCATTTATCCTCCCCTTTCGGAGCCACTCTGGCCACCAGATCGGCATAAGCGGCGCAGAATTCGGGTTTGATGTCCTTGCGCAGAATACCGCGGATGATCTTGCCTTGCACCTGTTCCGGAGGAAGCTTGTCCACAGCTGCCAAAGGAATGGAGTTGTCCCTGAATTCCTTCATCATCTGCGGAGCTCCGCCCTTTTTATTGAGGCGTCCGAAGATAACGGGGCAAGCGGAGATTATTTCCAGCAAAGAGAATCCGGGATGTTCCAGAGAAGCTTGAATGTAATTCTGCATTTCCTGTACGTGGAAGGCTGTGGTGCGGGCAACGAAAGAGGCGCCGGCGCCCATTGCCAGCTCACAGATGTTGAAATCAGGCTCGATATTGCCATAAGGAGCGGTGGTGGCGATGGCATCATGCGGCGTGGTAGGTGAACATTGACCGCCGGTCATGCCATAGATGTTGTTGTTGATCAAGATCACGCTGAGGTCGAGGTTTCTGCGGGCAGCGTGAATCAGGTGGTTTCCGCCGATCGCGGTGCAGTCTCCGTCTCCGGTGATCACAATCACCTTCATGTAAGGTTTATGCATCTTGATCCCTGTTGCAAAGGCGATGGAACGTCCATGCAGGGTATGCAGAGTGTTGAGGTCTATATAGACCGGCATACGGGAGGAGCAGCCGATTCCGGAAACCATCACGATGTCGTCGCGGTTCAGATTCAGGGAGGCAATGGCGCGGATAATGGCGCCCAGTACTATGCCATTGCTGCATCCGGCGCACCACACGTGAGGGAACTTCTTGTCGTGGCGCAGGTATTGATGTACTATTTTTTGCGGGATATTAGCCATCTCAACTTACCTCCTTGATCTTGCGCAGAATGTCGTTGGGTGTGATCAACTGACCGTTTACCCTCTGAATGCTAAGCACATTGCTGTCGCTCTTGTCTTTTGTAAGGCGGCGTATCTCGTTAATCAGCTGGCCTTGATTGAGTTCGGGGACAATCACGGTCTCAACATTGCGCAGCATTTTGCGCACGGCGTCATCCGGGAATGGCCAAATGGTAAGCGGGCGCAGAAGTCCTACTTTGATGCCTTCATAACGAGCTATGGCAATAGCTCCCTTGGCGGCACGGGCAGTAATACCTGCCGCGAAGATGGCGATCTTGGCATCGTCCATTTCGTGGCTTTCGATCTGCACGAGGTCCCGGATATTGTAAGAGATCTTTTTGCGCAGACGCTCCATCATCTCGGCGGCTTCGCTGCTCTTGTTTGTGGGGAAACCGTGGGCATCGTGGGTGAGCCCGGTTACATGGAACCTGTAGCCTTCGCCATAACTGGCCAGGGGCGACAGGTATTTTTGGTTTTCATCATAGTGTTTATACCAGTGCGGAGGCACTGTGGGTTTGATTCGGTTGATTACTCTCACATTTGCCAAATCAGGCAGGCGTACGGACTCACGCATGTGTCCCAGGACTTCATCCAGAAGCAGGATTACGCAGGTGCGGTATTTTTCGGCCAGGTTTACGGCACGGATGGTGAGTTCATAGCTTTCTTTTACACTATCCGGATACAGCACGATGGCCGGGGAATCGCCATGAGAACCCCAGCGGGCTTGCATGATGTCGGCCTGAGCGGGGCTGGTCGGCATTCCGGTGGAGGGGCCCATGCGTTGCACGTTCACTACCACACAAGGTGTCTCGGTGATCTTGGCAAAGCCGATACCTTCTTGCATGAGGGAGAAGCCCGGGCCGCTGGTGGCGGTAAGAGACTTGGCTCCGGCAAGAGAGGCACCTGTGATGGCGCAGATGGAGGCGATTTCATCTTCCATCTGGATAAACACGCCATTGCGCTTTGGAAGCTCAGCAGCCAATATCTCGGCAATCTCGGTAGAAGGAGTAATGGGATATCCGGCAAAGAAATTCACGCCGGCATCCAAAGCTCCATAGGCTACGGCTTCGTTACCTTGCATGATTACGGTCTTGCGTTCGCGAGTGTTTTGTAGTTCGTTGATCTTGCTTTCCACTTTGACCGCAGTTTCGGCTTTCTTCGTGGATTTTGCGACCTTACTTGTTTCTTTCATCAACATCACTTCTCCTTCGCTCCGGTGATGGCAAAATCAGGACATAAGCGATCACAGGTTTCGCAATGGATACATTTTTCCGGAGCTTGCACATAGGGAGAGCCATCGCTCTTCAATCCCAGGCATCCGGTAGGGCAGAATGCGACGCAAATGCCGCATTTCTTGCACCAATTGTAATAGATCAATACGGGGGAGTCCTTCTCTCCGGGGGCTTTGACTTCGGTGGGTTCCACCTCCATCTTGGCCAGAGTGTCTTCCTCTTTGATGATCATGCCCATACGGTCTTTAATGACTTTGTTGGACATTATTCCTCCAGTTTATTATATGAGTGTGTTACTTTTTTGCCAATACTTTTTTGAAGAAGTCACCAAGACGCTTTGCGCCTTCTTCGTTCTTTTCCAGAGTCTCATAAGAGAAATTCAGGCGCATGGTGTTATTACCTCCGCCATCGCAGAAGAAAGAGGTTCCGGCTACATAAGCTACATTCGCTTCCTTGATGCAATCCAGCAACAGAGCGTTTGTATCCAGGTGTTTTGGAGCATAGGCCATCATAAAGAGGCCGCCTTCCGGTTTAGTCCAGGTGATCTCTTCCGGCATGTACTGTTTCAGAGCGGCCAGGAAGCCTTTCTGCTTCACGGAATACATCTTGCGGATGTCTTCGATCTTGGGATCCAAAAGACCTTTTTCGATGTAGCGGGCGGCAATCCTCTGAGTGAAGGGCGGTGTGCAGAGGTCGGTAGCTTGTTTCCCCACCACAATTTTATCCAGTACATCTGCATGACCCACTACCCAACCGATACGGAAACCGGGGCAGAAGATCTTGGAGAAGGTACCAAGCATGATTACATGCCCCGTGCCGTCCAGTTCGTACATGGTCTTTTGAGTCTCGCCTTCATAACGCAGCTCACGGTAGGGGCTGTCTTCCAGAATAAGTACATCGTATTTATGGGCCAGGGCGATGATCTCTTTTCTGCGACGCTCGGTCATGGTAACGCCGGCGGGGTTCTGGAAATCCGGGATCAAATAGATAAATTTGGGTTTCTTATCCATTGCCTGAAGCTTTTTCAATTCAGCTTCCAGTATTGCGGGATCTTCTCCCTCATCATCCATGGGAATGCCGATCATTTTTGCGCCATAGGAATTGAAGGCGGATAGCCCGCCCAGATATGAGGGCAGACCTACGATCACGTAGTCGCCGCGATCAATAAACATCTTGGCAATGAGGTCCAAAGCTTGCTGGGAAGCCGTGGTGATAATCAGGTTGTCCACACTTACATCCACGCCCTGGCTCTTGTAGCGGTTTGCCAAAAGAGTGCGCAGCAGCATGTCGCCTTCGGTGGCGCCATATTGCAGGGCCATGGCGGCTTCTTTGTCCATTACTTCATTCATAATCTGTTTCAGTTCTTCCACCGGGAAGGTGAGCGGGCTGGGAAAGCCACCGCTGAAAGAGATCAATCCGGGGGTGCCGAGATACTTCAGAAGCTCGCGGATAGCCGAACGCTTCATCCCTTTGATGTTCGTGGATAATGCATTGTTCAAGTTGGTGATCATGTTGATCCTCCGTATATTTTATTTTTCTTCGTAAACCAAAACTTTCTTATTACTCTTGCGCCATTCCCGGTAAGCGTCCTTGATTTCAAGCTCCCAGACTATGCGTTTGTCCATGTCTTCAAAAGTAATAATATCTATGTAAAAAGTACGTTTATTCTTGCCCACAAAGCTTTTTTTGGGAAACTCCACTACGATCTCGCCATCTATGTTGAGAATGGTAACTTCGTTCAAAAAAACGCCTTCAGCGATCTCCAGGATCGCTCTTGCCTCCACACTGCCTGCCTGTACATCACGAAAGTGGATATTCATATATTCTCCAATCATTACTTAGTACCCCTATAAATCAATCGCTTTAAAGGTCAAGTGTTTTTTCTGAAGCTATTCCTGCCAATTGAGCTTTCTGGCTTGGCAAGCGTAACTGAAGCACCGCAACAATCGGCATAGACAGGCGCAGGAAAACCGGAATATGTCAAACATGGACGGTATCAGAGTTCCCAGTCGCTTGGAACCGATTATCTGGGCTTACAAAGGTTTTATGCCAGATTATCGAGATTTCACTTGCGGGTAGGCATGTTTAGCAATATCATATCATAAGCATAGACATTATAAAAAGGACATAGATATGCAGTTACAAATCGGCATCGACGGTATGCATTGTGCTTCATGCAGTGCGAATGTGGAGAAGAGTTTGAAAGCTCTGGGTGGAGTAAGTTCGGCTCATGTGAACCTCGCTTTGGAAGAAGCTCAGGTGGAATATGACGAGCGCAAGGTAAAGCAGGAAGCCATTTTCAAGAGTATCACCGATCTGGGTTTCAGCATCCGGGATAGTGTGTATCGGGACGAGGATGAGCATATCCGGATGATGCACATGGCTTCACGGCGGATGATATTCAGTTGGATACTCACGGCCTTGGTGTTGGTATTGATGATACCGCATATGTTCTTTGGCGGCAAGGTCTTTGGGCACAATGCCGATGCCTGGATTATGTTTGCTTTATCCCTCACGGCAGTTCTTTTTCCCGCTCGTCACGTGTATGTCTCTGCGTTCAAATCCCTGAAGGGGCGCGCTGCAAACATGGACGTGCTCATCGCTTTGGGTACTCTCTCATCTCTAATGGTAAGTCCGTTGTCACTGGTGATCACGAACATCTCTGCACACGATTTTGCAGGTATTGCCGCCATGATCATCTCCTTCCACCTCACGGGACGATATCTGGAAAGCAGAGCCAGGGGTAAAGCCTCCGAAGCCATACGCAAACTGATCTCACTTGGTGCCAAGACGGCCATTCTGATGATTGATGATTGCGAGCAGGAAGTTCCCGTACACCGTATCAAAACCGGAGATATCTTTGTGGTGAAACCTGGAGCCAAGGTTCCTACAGACGGCATTATCACCAGCGGTACCAGTTCTTTGGATATTTCTATTGCCACCGGTGAGTCCATGCCGGTTACATGCACTGTAGGCGATGCCGTTTTGGGTGCTACGATCAATTTAGATGGATACTTCCTTGCCAGGGCTACCAAAGTAGGCAAGGAGACTTTTCTGGCTCAGGTGATTAAGATGGTGAGCGATGCTCAACACTCCAAAGTGCCTATCCAGCTTTTGGCAGACCGCATCACGGCGATCTTTGTGCCTGTGATCCTGGCGCTGTCACTGCTTGTTTTTGTTGCTTGGATCATTTTTCCTGGCTTCATGGGAAGTGTGGCAGCCATTCTGCACACAGTATTACCCCTTTCACTTCCTGCAGATGGAATTGCGGCAGCTTTGATGGCCACGATTGCTACTCTGGTGATTGCCTGTCCTTGCGCCCTGGGTCTGGCCACGCCTACCGCCTTGATGGTGGGCTCCGGCATTGGGGCAAATAACGGCATCCTGATTCGCAGCGGTGAGGCTTTGCAGCGTATGAAGGATGTGGATACGGTGCTTCTGGACAAAACTGGCACCCTCACTCACGGTAAACCCGAACTGATCAAAACAGACGTATTCGAAAGTGATGAAGAACAAGTTCTTGGCCTGGCTTATGCTCTGGAAAACTCCAGCGAACATCCTCTGGCGCTTGCCATCAAGAATGCAGCACAAGCACAAAACTTGAGTCTGAAGCCCATTCAGAATTTTAACGCCAGTCCCGGTCGTGGAGTATCTGCAGATATAGGAGGCATAAATTACTATCTGGGCAGTCTCAATTGGATGCGGGAAATCGGTATCGAGAGTGAACCGGAGCCGGATGCTGATCTCGCTTATGCCGGCAACATCTATCTGGCAACCGATGCCAAGCTATTGGCTCGCTTTTATGTGGCAGACACCATTCGGGAGGAAGCACGCAGTGTGGTACAAAGCCTTTTGCAGAAAGGGATAAAGCCGATTATGATGAGCGGCGACAACCTGGATACAGCCCGGGCGATAGCGCATAAATGCGGCATTACAGATGTGCTGGCCAATGTTTTGCCTGCTGATAAAGCAGGGAAGGTGAAAGAACTGCAGGCCGGTGGCAGCGTAGTGGCAATGGTAGGAGACGGTATCAACGACGCTCCGGCTCTGAAGCAAGCAGACATCGGGATCGCCATGGGCATGGGTACCGATATTGCCATCGAAGCGGCGGATATCACGATCTTACGAGGAGATCTAAACCTCATACCTTTGGCGCACAAGCTTTCAGTGCAGACCTTTGCCAAGATCCGTCAAAACCTGTTTTGGGCGTTTTTCTACAATCTGATAGCCATTCCATTGGCGGCTTTCGGGGTATTGCATCCAGTAATCGCGGAGATTGCAATGGCGCTCAGCTCGGTAACGGTGGTATCCAATGCCAACCTTTTGCGGAGAAAGTTCTAACAACTCGTTAAGGCACGAATGTCGTTTTGCTACTGGACTGCCGAACTTCGAAAAGATAGATACTTCTGCCGATGATTCAGAAGCTTCATTCCTCCTGGGATTATCTATACTTGAACCTGATATCATCGGGTTATCATCGGGTGAGTACAGGATAATAACACCTTGATATCAGCTTCAACACTGGATAGAACAAAGGGAAAGAGGAGTATCATTTCTCTTCTTTGTTTTATCCTTCGCAACACATAAGCTTGGGACTACTCATGATGAAGCGGCATATAGAAATGAATACAATGCAATAGTGGCTTGAGACGTCACATAGAGCCCCAATATGCGTGGATTGATTATTGCCCTGTTCCGGCTTTGGCTTATCTTGTATTCTAAGAAGAATCTACAGAGGAACACAATGAAACGAAATATAATCCTGCTATGCATGATGCTTTTGTCCCTTGCGTTATGGGCTCAGGGCAGCTTTCGTATTGAAACCGAATTGAGTGCGGCAATTTCCGGATACAATGATGTACGCAGCCCAAACAAAGACAACAATAGTCCCTTGCTGTCTTTCACGGACGAACTAAGCACCGATCCTGGCTTTAGCAGCAGATTGCTCTTGCACTACATGCCTCACCCCCGGCATCAGATTACACTTATGGCAGCACCTCTGACCTTGAAGCCAAAGGGAAGCCTGGAAAACACAATTGATTACGAAGGAGTCACCTTCAATGCCGGTGAAGAGATTGATGCGGAATATCGTTTCAATTCCTATCGTCTGGGCTACAGATACTTCTTTCCCAAACGTCTCTTTGTGTTGAAATCTGTGGGAGCGGCAGCCAAGATACGAGACGCAGAGATCCTTCTGAAGAATGGCAGTAAGAAATCCTCCAAAACCAACATCGGCTTTGTTCCGCTTCTCAATTTCGACCTGGGATATCCCATCATGGAGGAATTGGAGTTGGTATTGGAAGCAGAGGGCTTGGCATCACCATACGGCAGAGCGGAAGATGTGTATTTGGGCTTGGATTTCAGAATCAATCACAAACTAAACATGCGCGCCGGTTATCGCCTCTTGGAAGGCGGTAGTGACAACGATGAGGTCTATACCTTTGCCGCAATTCACTATGGCACTATAGGCTTCAGTGTCAGATTATAAAGATGGAGGAGATATAGATGGAGGCTTTCAGTTTTCACAATCCCACTCAGATTCTTTTTGGGCAGTCATCGATAGAAGAACTGGGCGAGATACTAAAGAAAGATGGCATCACCAAGTGTCATCTGATTGCCGGAGGCGGATCTTTGAAAATGAATGGTGCGTACAAGCGCATTCTGGAAAGCATGAAGGCAGCTGGTATAGAAATGACAGAATCTTGGGGAGTGCAGGCCAATCCAACCTTGAATAAAGTAAATGAGATCGTGCTGCAGCTGCGCCAAAACGCCTCTGAGGCTATTATCGCAGCCGGTGGAGGCTCCGTGATCGACACTGCCAAAGCTGCAGCAGCGGGAGTATATCTCAAAGAAACATGGAATGCCTTTACGGAAAAGGAAAAGATCGTACAAGCTTTGCCCATATACACGGTACTGACGCTATCGGCAACGGGTAGTGAGATGAACGGTAATGCTGTAATTACAAACATGCAGACACGGCAGAAATGGGGAGTGTCTTCGCCTTTCCTGTATCCCCGGGTGAGCATCATAGATCCCTCTCTGCAAAGCACTTTGCCTTTCAAACAAACGGCAAACGGTGCCATGGATGCCATCGCTCATATTCTGGAATTCTACTTCGCAGACGATAGAGCTCTCAGTACGTTGGCCATCAATGATGCCTTGTTGCGCACCATTGTGGATATGACAGACCGTCTCAAACAAAATGCTGCAGATATTGTGGCACGGGGAAACCTGGCCTGGAGTGCGACCCTGGCGCTGAACGGCATCAGCGGAGTGGGTTTGCATGAAGGAGACTGGGGCTGCCACAGTATCGAACATGCTTTTAGTGCGCTGCATCCGGAGATAGCACATGGTGAGGGTCTGGGAGTAATCTTCCCGGCTTGGATCGAGTATTTGAGCGAGAAGAATCCAGCTTGCTTCCTGAGGTGGGCAAAATGCGTGTGGAACGAAGATACCGTAGCCTTGGCAGTGCGCCGATTTCGCGATAAACTGCAGGATTGGGGTTTGGCAGGTTCCTTGAGAGATTTGGGCATCAAACAGAACGAATTGAGCACCCTCCTGGACATGATAATGGTGCAGCCTGCCATCGGAGAAGTGTTTAAGCTAAAGAAAGATGAAATCCGCTCTCTATTGATGCTGGCTTTTTAAAAGCTATTAGGGTTGAACTGCCACCTTAATAATCGTAGTAGGTATCAAGGACTTATTACCCGTGTATAGTGTAGAGTCTTAACTGTCTGAAAGCAAGATCGGATATAAAGACAAGAATATTAGCTAAAAGATATTGACTGCTTTTCACATCTGGAATTATGAGTTTATCAATGAGGAATTGATCGTGAAAGATGTCATAGCAATTACCACACTAGTAGTTAGCCTGATTCTGTTCGGCTCCTATGTTTATACACTCACAGAACCTGAGTACATTACTCTAAACAGAGCCAAGCCGATCGACGTTCTGATGGATCCTGTACAGAGTGCAGCTCCAGATACAATAATCCCGATTATCCATAGGGGAAAAGAGCGTTACACCATTATCCCTCAGAAACGTTATCAGCTATCGGGAATTGTAGTAAGTTACCGTAGGTACCGCCGAGGTTGGATGCACAATCTTTCTCCCTGGGATTATACAGTGTCGTGGGGTAATACTCAGCAGTATTTGCCCTACGTGAAGTTCGATCAGATAGTGCGCTTTTGCCTGTTTAGCACCAAACATCCGGAAAAAGTGGATATCTCCTATTTGGAAAGCCATATTGCCAATAATCATCTGATCCCGGCTAATAACAATCTCCGCAAGGCAATGGGACGGGTAAAGAAGAAAGATCAGGTTCTGATTGATGGCTTTCTGGTGAATGTAATCAGCACAGACAGAAAGAATAGGATCGGCAACTGGACTTCCAG
>Ga0172378_10005477_pt1 | contig 11861 bp, 8 predicted proteins | sample GrowelOW332metaG_FD_119755 | JGI IMG/M metagenome (GOLD analysis project Ga0172378, IMG submission 119755) | Groundwater microbial communities from an aquifer near a municipal landfill in Southern Ontario, Canada - Pumphouse #3_1 metaG | ecosystem: Environmental > Aquatic > Deep subsurface >... | reverse complement strand
TGACCGGAAAAAGTCCATAACCTCTGCCACAGACACTTTGTTTACCCAGCAGCAAGTGTTCCCGAATGCACGAGCCTGGAATGCCGAAACACCGAACACCTACACGCTGGTAGTCAGCACCTTTGATGCACAAGGGAAACCGCAGGAATCCTTTACGCACCTTTTTGGCTTCCGTACCGTGGAAATGATGAACGGACTTCATCCAGCACACACGCCGGAAGAACATAGTCGTCAACAATAAACTGGATTTGATTCTGCGAATCATCTACTCTTCCGCCGTCTGGTTCCTGAAGTATCTGAAACAGATAAACAACGACGTGGCCACCGCCGAAAAAGAGCTGGAGAAAAGCATCCGCAACGAAGACCTCCTGCAACTGATGAAGCTGCAGAAGACGCTGGTCTACTTCAACACTTCCATCCGTGGCAATGAAGTGATGATAGGACGGCTGAAAAACATCTTTCAGGACACCAATTATCTGGATTTGGAATTATTGGAAGACGTGGTCATCGAGTTGAAGCAGGCATACAATACCGTGAACATCTACAGTGATATTCTGACGGGAACCATGGACGCCTTCGCCTCCATCATCTCCAACAATGTGAATGCCATCATGAAACGTATGACAAGCCTCAGCATTACACTGATGATTCCCACGTTGATAGCCAGTTTCTACGGCATGAATGTGGACATCCACCTGGAGAGTTTTCCGCACGCGTTTATTTTCATCATACTTTTGTCGGCAATATTATCAGCAGTGACATTCGTATGGTTCAGAAGGATTAAGTGGTTCTAAAACTGTTATACACATGAATACACCATTCGTTTATGAGGCCGTAAACCTTATTGTCAAGTCACTGACAACACCAGTTTGTTGATCCACTTCATGTTATCTTTAGCTCTAGTTACATAGAATGCATTACGCTTTTGAAAGTAGTTATAAAGCCGATAGAAACATAACCTTTATCCAAAAGATAATAAGCTTCTGGCTCTACGGAGATTACATCAAGCCCATTCATGTCATAGACTTTTCCTTCTGTAAGCCATATGAAAGTAGGAATAGAACCACGAAGATTTATCAGAGTGTGCATCTTGAAAGTTCCTTTGTTATGATGAAACTTAGCCCAAGGGCAAAGGTTCAAACAAAGTTTAATGGTGCTACTGTCAAAGGCGTATACCTTTTCTTTGAGACCAATTCTGAAATAATCATCCTTATACAAATCGCTTGCTCGCTTGATGAGAACCTGTGCAAAATCTTTATAAATTTTCATTCATCTCTGCAAGAGTGGATTTGTGTATGAGCTTCAATCCCCGAATGATAAAGCTTAGAAGAGAATGCGGTAAGGGTAGCTTCTACTGCTCGAAGACTAGATCTCCTTGTGAACTGAGCATAACTCATAACCATGAACTGGTCACGACAAGTGAACTTCTTGGTTTTGTAGTCTCCGTTATATTTGTCAATACATTTTTCAAGTTCATAATCAGGAACAAGATCTATGATTTGAGCAAAGGCAGTCTTTCCGTTTGGCATGATGAATCTAAATAAGAGGATTACATCTACCAAAAGTATGGATTCTCTATCAAAAATTTGACAAAGCATTATAAATTATTGAATATTAATTAAAAGTGTTTCGGAATCCTATTCCGGACACTAGTGAATTAATTTCTAAAAAAGATAGGGGAACCATATCTTCACAGACACGCTTCCCCAGATATGAATTTAAATCCAGAAAATACAACTGAATCCATTCATTATATTGTTGGTACAAAATGCAACGAAATGCATTTTTCACACTCAAGAATCATGAATTTCCCCTTCTGTAAGAACATAGCCTTTACAATTTCGAAGGAACAATACAACATAATTCCACATTTTGTATATCTGTTTTGTGTTTGTCAAATAGCGATATTGAATATCGTTGTTTATTTCTGAACTTTCAATCTGCCTTTCATGGCTTCGCTAAAGAATTTCAGACCTTCAGTGGGTTCATAATTCCATGACTTGATCTTTCCTCCTCCCCAGCCAGGGTCAAAGACCCAAATACACCAGCTAATACCCTTTCTTTCAATATAACTGATGATCTGATTCCCGTAATGATCGCCATCGAAATCAATAGGTACTCCAGGCTTCGTTAATATATTCCCCCTTATAGGACCTTTCTCGGGAACTTTCAGTTTGAAGTTGTCGGAGACAAATCCCTTTTCCGGGTCTATCAGTTCAGGAATATCCTTTGAATCATGACTGAATTCCGTTGGGAATTCCGGCCACGTATCCGCGGCAAAGCCATAGTTCTCTTCCCATGTGGCCGCCCAGGGTTGTGGGCTTTTATTGGCATAAGGATGCACAGAATAAGCAATCCCCGTCGCATTGATCGGTTCATTGTGTAACGGGGTCAGGTCATAAGCCCAGTCAAATCCTCCCACAATCGGAATCGTTTCCTTGTCAGAATAGCGAATGACAGTAATCATACTTTCTACCAATCTTTTCCAATCCGACCATGAACATACCCCTAGTTGCCCCCGATAAGTAGTCGGTTCATTAAACAACTCATAGAATGCCACAGTGTTGTTCCCTGCAAAATATCCGGATATTTTTCTCCAGAAATCAAATGTTTCTTGTTTGGATGTCACATACATCGGATCCTGGAACATTTCCATCTCCAAATTACCGATTGTATGCCAGTCAAGCATCACATACATTTTCAAGTCCGCACACCAGTCCACCGCTTCGCCCAGCATCTCCAGATAGGCCTGAGGAGTACGCTCGCGCCACGCTATAGGATGTATGGGAATACGTACAATATTGGCTCCCAATGCCTTTACCCTTGCAAAATGCTCTTTGTTCCAATGTCCCTGACGTGCCACCTTATCAGGGTCTGATATGGCAATCCCCCGAAACAATATCGTATTTCCATCAGGGGTAACAAAATGATTGCCATCAATCTGCACAAGTGGCATATCTTTTGCCTTGGGATTAGGCTGATGTCTGTTCCACGTTCCCATGTACCATGGAGTGGAGTCTTGTGCCCATATTGCCGTCATTCCCCAAAAAGCAACGACCATTACAATTATCCTACTTTTCATATCAATTCTTTATTATTATGGATTGATGATATATTCACAGATACTCATAAATTGAACCCTAATACCTCCAATACAGGCTTCTCACCATATGTATCAGCATCATAAAGCCGTATATCCACTTCTTTTACTTCTCCGGGAAGTAATGAGAAATAATTGTCGGAATAGAATACAGGAAGCAGCATCCTACCTGATTTCTCACCTGCCACCTTTAAACGGAGCATCAGAGCCGGTGTCCGGGCTTCATTCTTCAAAACAGCCCTTATGAGCCATTCCTTACCGGTCTTCTTTACGGTAACATTTTTGCATACCGACACTTTTGGAAGCTGTAGCAGAGACTTGTAATTACCATCTTCCTTACCCCTCCAATAGAAGTTGTCGGACAACTGTTTACCATCACTGTCCGTCAAGGACAGTTTGATAAAGTAAGTGTCAGATAAAGTTTCAGGTTGTTCAAGGGGGAAACAAGCAACCGTCTGGTCTTCCTTAATGTCTAGTTTTGTTTCCCTTGTCCATTGCAATGTCCCATCCTGATTAAAAAGCGAGGCCGTAGCAGTCAGTCCAGTCCGGTCAAATGCATGATAATTGACAACTTCTATATCGTCACGCAATGGATTCCATTGGATATGGAGCGGCTCAGAGGCCTTCTTGCAACCGAAGTATGCTGCATTCGGATCAAAATAATAATCGTAGGTCTGCCATACCATGGAAGGCCATGCTGAATGACTCATCCACAACAGCATGCCACGGCGGTGCTCACTTCTACCCTCAAAAATTGCACGATAGCCATCATAATTGATCCATTGTGCCCATTCTGCAAACTGCTTTGCATCCCGGGGGCGTCCGAATGCCTTCTCTATCATATCATTAAAAGAGGAAGCCGCTTGGGCAGATGATCCCTTTCCTCCTCCCAATGTATAATCGTGAAGGCCATAAACCGGATTGGGAGTTTCCGATGTATTCACAGGTTCTATTTTATCCGTACCAAAAGTAAGCAGCATACTTTCGTAGTTCATTACATTAGGCATCCCGCGTTCACTGTGGAATTTGTCGTGCCCATAAGACTGGAAATAGGATTTCGGGGACAGTGCTCTATACGGACCTCCACCACTTACCACCCCCATGGCTGAATTTGAGATGTAATACAATCCGGGATGTTCCCTAAACACCAATCCACGCAGATAATCATCTATTCCAGCAGGGGGATTTCCCTCGTTCCGTCCTACATAAATACCTATGGAAGGATGATTCCGGATACGCTTCAGATAATCACAAGCATTGGCATTGAACATCTCTGTATAGTAAGGATTGGGACCATCCACAGGATTGGCAAGCCAAAAATCCTGCCAGACCATAATCCCATGTCGGTCGCACGCTTCGTAGAACTCCTTGTCACCAATCTGTCCTACCCAGTTTCTTATCATGGTAAAGTTCATATCCGCATGATAAGCCACCGCAATATCATATTCCCGTTCCCGGTAATTGAGGTTTGATTCTCCGAACCCCCAATTACCTCCGAACCCTATAAAACGCCGGCCGTTGATAAACAAGCTTAAACGTCGTGGCTCACTTTGCCCGAAAGAGCCGAAGGCCAGCCCTCCACTCGGTTTATATGTATCTTCACTATAGGTCATCTGCCGCACACCGGATTTGAAAGAGGTCCTATCTGTTACCTTGCCATCAACTTCAAAACAAAATTCAACGTCGTAAAGATGAGGCGCCCCATATCCTTTCGGCCACCACAACTTGGGGTTCTCTAAATGGAGCTCCGGTATCCTTGTTGCATCAAGCTTTACCAGATGTTCTTCACAAGGCAAAAGAGTGACAGCTTGCTGAAAAGAAGCTTCTCCATAAGAACCTTTCAACATTCCTTTCACCTCGTTGTCCGAGTGATTCTTGAGGGTCAGGTCAATAAAGACATCGGCAGATGTAGTATCAGGCAATGGAAGCTCAGTACGGACAAAGGGATCTTCAATTGTAACAGCTCCATTGTATGTGAGGAAAACGTCATTCCAGATACCGATATTACGACCACGGATAGTGGGAATCCAGTCCCAGCCGATAGTAGCATGAAAAGTGGGATTGTCCGCTCCCGGAATTCCCCCATTCTGGTCTGTACTGTAAGCCGTCTGTTCCTTGATGGCCCCCGGATGAGCGTTTTTGATAATCTGTATAGCTATGGCATTCTTTCCCTTTACAATCTGCTTCGACACATCGAACTTACCTCGCATGAATGCACCGTCTATTTTTCCGATCTTTTGTCCATTCAAGAATACATTCGCTTTCCAGTTGATACCATCAAAATTCAAAAAAACATAATCTGCAGGATTGGTTACTATGAATTCATTGCGATACCAGAAATCAGAGAGAAAGAAGGATTCTGAAATTTGTAGTTGATTATCTGCAAAATTGGGATCGGGAACGGCACCGATATTCATGTAACTTGCCAACACTGTGCCAGGAACGGTGGCAGGAATCCAGCCGTTATCCGAATAACCAATTCTGGAAATGGTCTCACCCGAACCGTTAACCAGCGATGCGCGTTGCAGTTTCCAATTGCCTCCACTCAGGAACTGTCGGCTGTCTGATTCTATAGGGGCCTGCCGTGGACGTGGGACCAGTCCTCCCCTACCGAAGATCTCCACTTCACTCAGTTGATAGGGGGCTCCGGACTCTGATTCGGTAAGCAGCAAGCGGACGAAGCGGCTCCTGACCGTTTCATCCAGTTCGATAACATCCTTTTTTCCGCTTCCCCCCGGCAGGTCAACGATAGAAGTCCATATTCTGGCATCGTCAGATGCCTGGATTACTCCCTTTATGGCCTTGTTTATCCAATAGAGATTGATCTTGTCATACTCGGCTGGGGCACCCAAATCAACGTATATCCATTCTTCATCGGCAGAAGCACTTTTCCACACACTACAGAAAGAAGTGGAAGGGAGTGCGGGAACCAGACTCCCATCCTTATAAAAGTCCAGTGTATGGAACGCCCAGTCCTTGGCAGCATTCATCTTGAATACAAATCTATATGACTTATATTTCTTGACGGATTTCAGGCTTACTTCATAAGTCAGTGGACGGCCTACGCGTCTGTTGTTGAACGACATCATAGGAGGTTCTTCTGCAGTAGGCTTATAGTCATATTTGAATATTACGGGAGAAGCGCCCGGTTCTGCCTTCACGGCACTGCGTGCACCTCTCCCCCTCATTACGGCAGGTTCTGCACCAAGATAGCCATTGCCTTTAGTATTATTCAGTTCCTCCCACTCCACACCATCAGCGGTTGCATACGCCGCCACTTCATATCCTCCCAACTTTTGGCTATCAACTACCACATCTCCACGTAGCACGATCTTGTCAGTCTCTATATCCATGTTGTCAAAGTCAAACTGCAAGTAGATATCATTACCCTCAACAATATATTTAGAATCGGGCTTGTCATCAAAGAACCATTCGCGCTCATTTTTCTTCAAAGAACCGTTTTGAGTCGAAACGTTGATAATGCCGGGCTCCTCGGTACTTATGACGCCGTCTGTTACCAGTTGTGCCGTAAGGTTATAGTCATAGCTTGAAGAATGCCAGGCCGCCTTGAGAGCAGCCACATTTCTGTATGTTTCATTGTCTTCCACCAGTTCAGGCGCGAATGTCTCATCTGGGTTTCCGGGATAAATACCCACCCCCCGTGAATATTTGTCTGATGGTGCTTCGCCACAGCCGGCCAACAGAAGACCGACTGAAACGAATACCATTATTTTCTCTATTCTCATGTGTTATGGGATTTATTTAATGCTCTGAATATCCTTCAAAAACAAATACCGTTTGTTCGCTTTCATCAATTTAAGTAAGTCCTCATGCTTAGGTTGCTTCAGCCTGTTCTCATAAGCTGCACGCGCATCCGCAGGCAATTGGGCTATCTGTTCGGCCGTAAGTGGTACAAAACGCTTTCTTCCACCCCGTGGAGGAGCATTACGCCATGTAAGTACGTACGAAGTCTTATATTGGGCAAGAATCCTTTGCAAATCAGCACTGATAGGGCCGCACTCGCTCAATGCGTGCAGTTTTTGTTTTTGTTCTGCGATCTGTGTGGTAAATTTCAGCGCATTCTCTATGTTCTTGTTGAATTCATCCCCTTGCCCATACCAGTCTATGGAAAGCATGTCAATATATTCATCACCGGGGTATCCATTCAGATACTCTTCCGCTGAATAAACCTTATCCGTGTTATATGCATAAAGGATATTATGTAGTCCCTTCTCCCGCAAGAAGTTTACAGTATACCGCCACAATGCGGCATATTCTTCGGCATAGCAACGTTCGGTCCCCCACCAGAAGAAACTACCCGAGTGTTCATGGTAGGGACGGAAAATGAATGGAATCAGCACTCCTCGCTCATCACGCCATTGATGGAAATTCTTGGCAAGCCTCTCTAACCAGGAATTGAACATCTCATGATTGCAACCGCCGGGCAATATACTTCTTACCGCATTCATTCTGTCGGCAGAAAGCATCTTGACCTCCCATGCCGAACCGGCACCGTTGGGTTCTTTCACTCCCGGCCACTGTGAAGTGATGGGGTTCACGCAATGCCAGCTGACAGTGATGATACCATTTTGTCCATGGAACCAGCGCACTCTTTCAGCCATATTGGCGAATGCGACCGAGTCGAGGCTCAAAGTCCCTCCCAATTCTATTTCACCCAACTCGAAACCCGCCACAGCAGGATAATCGCCTACAGCCTCTTTGGTATCGGAACGTCCCGGTTCATACCACCAAGTATGCCCCGTCATCAAATCGTCCTGATGCCCGTACATAATTCCTTTGGATTGGATGTTCAGTAAACGTGTGAAAAGCTGTTTGGCTTCCGGAGTTGCGTCCGGATCGGCGGGTTGCCATGTCTGTGCAGGCACAGACAAGCTGACAGCAAATGCCGCCATCAAAATACTAATACTCTTTTTCATATTCATAATTTTATATGTTAAGGATTACTCCAGTATAGGGATGAACTTTTTCTCAAATACAAATTTGCGGTTGTGCAAATTTAGTACGGTCACATCAAGCTCTTCCGATGTTTGGAAACTGGGGGCAATAATTGTAATGCTGGTTGCAGATTGCGACACAATGGTGCAGATTTCCGTACCGATTGTAATACCAGTACTTGAGACAAGGTCGGAGCCCAGGTTCTCGCCCTGAATGGTGATGGCAACTCCCGGTACTGCGCTCAGAGGGCTGACTGCTGTTATCGTGGAGATTTTCCATGGAATGTCATAATTTTCAGAAAACTCGAATTCGTTGTCACTGCATCCCACTACCAATACAGCAAGGGCAAGTAGGAAGATATAGGTGAAATGTTTCATTGTTTGCATATGTCAAAAGATAAAATTAATTGTTATGATTCGGTTCAATGTTCCAGTAGGTGATTTCAGTGTTGGGAATGGCCAGTAAAGGCAAGTAACGTTCACCTCCACCGATTCCAGGCACATTTACCTTAAGGCAATATTGCTGGATGTTGTTACCTATGCCCGGTATGCGGATTTCCATGTCTGCATTGTTGTTGGTATTGACGGGACCTGCACCTCCGGTGCGATATTGGTCTTTTACTTTGCTTAGTCGGTCAAGCAAACGGCCTGTACGAATCAAGTCGTATGTGCGTATATTTTCCATGCCTAGTTCTAGGCGGCGTTCATTCCAGATGGCTTCAAGCAGTGCCTGGCCTGTTACGGAGCTATCAAGGTCTGGGATGTTAGGCGTAATGTCAGGGTAGACGAATTCCCTAGGTGATCCAATCATGAACCCTTGGCAATAAGAAGATTCTCGGGCACGCCTACGCACTTCATTGACTTTTTGCCGAGCTTCATCTTCTCTTTGTAAATAATAGGCAGCTTCGGCATGCATTAGCAGTATGTCGGCATACCTGATAACAAATATGGCTTTGGTTGTACCAGTCAGCAAGGCATCTCGCCCTGATTCACCGTCATAGGTAGCCATTTTGCGACTATAGTAGTTGGTCATCATCTGTCCAGCTCTGTCAGGGAAATTAGAAGGAATACCATACAAGATTCCGTTGTTATAGCCGATGCCGTAAACTGTACAGCTCAGACGTGGGTCGGTTATATCGAAGGCGTCTACCAGATCATGGGTGGGTTGGTTAAACCCCCAACCGCCGGCTGCGCTTCTATTTCTCTCGAAGAACCAAGAAAGAACCATGCCTGCATTCTGACTTCCGTTTTTACCAGTGTATTCAAACAATGATTCCCTTCGGTAATCGCCGTCAGTGATTTCCTCGAACAAGGTGGCGTAATTAGGCACTAACTGATAACTTCCGGAAGTGATGATGGAGTTTGTGATGTCATATAGGTCTTGCCAAGTGTTCGAACATTCAGCATCTGTACCTAGTCTGTAGAGCATGACACGTGCCAACATACCACGAGCAGCGCCTTTAGAAGCACGTCCCAAATCACTTGAGCCGTATTCTTCCCGGTTGGGCAACAATTCTTCGGCCTCTTTCAACTCGTCAATGATGAACTGCATGGTTTCCGAGTAGGAGGAACGAGGAATGGAACCGAAGTCAGAGGCCGTGACCGAAGAACGGAAGATAGGCATGCCACCATAATGCTGCAACAAATAATAATAGTAGTAAGCTCGGAAGAAGTGTGCTTCACCCATCATGCGTTGTTTTATATTAGCAGGAAAATTGGTATTGGCTATATTGTCCAGGATGAAGTTTGCACGCGAAACACCCCAGAAGCCATGTATGTAGAAGTAGTTGTTCAAGGCTAGTGAAGGCGTGAGCTGGAACATGGTGAGCTGTATTAGGCCATTGGGATTGTCAGCAGGCTGACTCCCTTTCTCTGAATCGTCTGACATCATGCTGCCAAAGTAACAGTCAAAATGATTGTCCACCCAATCGCCATCCGGACCACTGCCGCGGCTGAATGTAAGCATATTATACAGCCCAACAATAGCAAGTTCTACATTGTCTTGAGTCTGCATGAAAGTGATACTTGATTCTTGTCCTTGTGGCTGTACTTTGTTTAGGAAGTCATTGCAGCCACTATTTATCAGAGCAATGCTCATCAACGCACCAGCTATGATTTTATTATTGCTTAGTCTGATTTTCAATTTCATAATGAAGATATTTTAAGATTATAAGGAAATGTTAAAACCCAATACGAAGGTACGCGGACGCGGATACGAGGCAAGGTCAACTCCGATGCTTAGCGGATTCCCCAGAAGGTCTCCCATCTCAGGATCAAATCCGCTATATTTTGTCAATACGAAGACGTTGTCTATTGAGCCGTAAATACGTAGTTTGCTGACATTGAATTTCTTGGTGAACGTGCTGGGTAACGTATAGCCAAGCTGGAGGTTTTTCATGCGCAGATAAGAACCGTCCTCCACATAGCGATCGGAAAAACGTGCGTTTTCATTCGGGTCAGAGGCAATCAGTCTGGGATAGACGTTGGTGGTTCCTTCGCCATGCCAGCGATTCATCATCTTCTTAGACATGTTCCATTGGCCAAATTCAGAAGAGTATATGTCCATCACGAGGGCATTGGCTATCTCATTGCCCACGCATGACTGCATGAACATAGAGAAATCGAAGCCTTTGTAGTTGGCGGTCAGGTTGAGGCCAAATGTGGCATCTGGCATGCCGCTACCCAAGTAGGTACGATCTTCAGGATTCAGAGGTAGTCCGTCATTGGCTGTCTTCAGAAATTTTACGTCACCAGGTGCTGCGTTGGGTTGAATCAGTTGGCCGTCGGGGGTCTTGTAATTGTTGATTTCATCCCAGTTCTGGAAAATACCGTCGGTCTTATAACCATAGAAATAGGCCATTTCCCGTCCTACTTCCGTACGGGTAAAGTTCTCCGCTTTACGGGCTAAGCCGCCACCGTATATTGGGTCTGGTGAACCAAGGGAAAGTACTTTGTTCTTGACGAATGAAGCATTGGCAGAAATAGAGTAGGAAAAGTCTTTGCCTATTTTGTCATTCCAGCGGAGGGTCACTTCCAGACCTTTGTTACGCATAGAGCCAGCATTGGTGTTGGCACGTCCCATTCCAACATACAGAGGGATTGGGGTACGCAGAATCATATCTTTGGTAGTACGTACAAAGTAATCAATTGTACCGGTCAGACGCATGTTTAAGGTTCCGAAATCAATCCCGAAGTTCACCTGTTCAGCTCTTTCCCAAGCCAGCTCGGAGTTGGCGAATGTGCGTTGTATCTGTCCCTGCTGTAATTGATCGCCGATGACAGCTCTGTAGCTGGAATTCATCAGAGAGATGTAACCGAACTGTGCGGCACTAGCTTCATTTCCTACTTGGCCCCAGCCCATTCTCACTTTCAGTTGCTCGAAAGGCGTCTTGTCTTTCAGGAACCCTTCTTCGTGGGCATTCCAGCCCAGAGAGAATGATGGGAAGAATCCCCACTTTTGGGAGTCTGCAAATTTGGACGTACCGTCATAACGACCAGTTACAGTCAACAGGTATTTGGAAGCAAATGTATAGTTGATGCGTCCGAAATAGGAAGCCATACGCGAGATAGTGGGCATGGAGTTCGACGATGTTTTGGAAGACTGCGTCAGTGAGTTGTCTATGTACCATAAGTTAGGATTTTCAGGTACATCGGCAGCCGTACCGCTCAGGGTTGAGTAACGGAAATCCTGAATTTCAGCACCCAATGTAGAATTGATACTGTGCTTGCCTATCACACGGTTGTACATCAAATAGCCATTCCACAACCAGGAAGTGAAGTTGTTGCGTGACATGGTCAGCGAGCTA
>Ga0172378_10005476_pt1 | contig 11861 bp, 10 predicted proteins | sample GrowelOW332metaG_FD_119755 | JGI IMG/M metagenome (GOLD analysis project Ga0172378, IMG submission 119755) | Groundwater microbial communities from an aquifer near a municipal landfill in Southern Ontario, Canada - Pumphouse #3_1 metaG | ecosystem: Environmental > Aquatic > Deep subsurface >... | reverse complement strand
TTGAATCTATAAGGTTTAATTGGTGGGGGGAGTTAAGTCTCTTTTTAGATGCTTTCATAGTTTCATTCTTGCCATGAAGTGTTCTATGATATAAAGTCTGATTCTATAAAGTCTTTATTTTGCTAGAGAATTTGCTTTTTAAGCAGGTTTGTGAATCTTTGTTTTTTTGATTTCTTTCTTTATATGATTTTGAAACTTGAAACTATTATTGCACTTTTACGAAGAAAAATAAATGTCACATGATAACCATAACTTTAAGATGTATGTCAATGATTTGGAGACAGCTCTTCCTGAAGGCTTATATATTGACGCAACCATTGACTACCAAAATAATAAACATGTTACTTATGAAATAGATGACAAAATTTGGGCGGCATCTCCTGTAACATTGAATGCTGGATCAACATATAAGTTTATGATTCCAGCAAGTGCTTTTTCAAAAATATCTAATAGTGCTACTCTCAACGATGAGATTGTATTAACTTAACGTGAGTTCGACGAATTCTGAATATTTTAAAAGTTGTCACTTTTCTATCTGAAAAAAGTATGTAGACACATGAATCGTTTGTTTCCAAATGTGTTTTCCTATCCCCATTTTGTAAAATTCCATACCCATAGCGCTCTTTATAGGCATGCGCTAATAGTGAAAGGAAACACATGATGCTTTGGCATTTAGGTGCGGTATAACACTATAAAATAAAGATTGGTTATCTCACGACAACCAATCTTTCTAAACCTTAATAATCTAATACCATGAAAAACACGTTGCAAAGATATTACATTTTTTGCAACTTACCAAATTTTTTATTGATAAAGTTTGCAACTTTTACAATTATTTTCTTTTTAGTTCTTTCCTGTTACGGATTTTAACAAGAGTTTTCAGTTCTACAATGCGGGTGGTCCAGAATTTACTTTCCCTTGCCGTTTATGCTGTTTATCTAATAGTCCACATCCAGTGGAAAATAGATTATGAAGCAGTAGAAATATGTTTTTTAAATTGTAAAGAGCTGTCTTTTGCTTTGTAGGATGTTGTCTTTTGCTTGAGAGGTGATGATTTCCTTCAAATTCATCAGCATCAAAAGCAATTCAAGTTTCAATATTTAAGGATGATCTGGAGGTTTTTCAATTATCCAAGGCTTAAACAGATGAATATCAGTAAAAAAGCAGATTGTGTTGTTGTAAGTGGTTGAAATGTGGATAAATTTTTGTTGTTAAATTATGTAAAAACAGATGATTTATTTCTTTTATTTAGTCGAATTATTTCTTTTTTGTGTTATCTTTGTGATCAATAAAAATAATCAAAAAAGAAAACTTCATAACCAAAATTTAAAAAAAGAGTTTTCCAAAACAGACAACTTTTTTTAGAATTGAGTTTAAAAGTTTTCCAAAACAAATGACATAATGGAAATATTAAACTTTACCATCACTAAGAGAGATGGCTCAAAAGATAGCTTCTCTCTCGACAAAATTATGAATGCCATACTTAAAGCATTCACGTCAGTTAAACAACCTGTTGACCTTGGAAGTATATCTAAGATTATCAGCTGTTTAGACATTTATAATGACATAAAGGTTGAAGATATTCAGAACCAGGTAGAGGAGGCTCTTATGCGTGAGGGATATTATAAGGTGGCCAAGTCATTTATGCTTTATCGACAGCAGCATACTGAAGACCGTGAGACTTTAGAGAAGTTGAACTTTTTGGAAGACTATCTTGATGCCACGAATGCAGCATCGGGTTCAAAATATGATGCCAATGCAAATGTTGAGCATAAAAACATTGCCACTTTGATAGGGGAACTTCCTAAGGCAAGTTTCATTCGTTTGAATCGCAAGTTGTTGACTGATAGAATCAAAAAAATGTATGGTAAGGAATTGGCGGATGAATACATCGACAAGCTTTTACACCACTTTATATATAAGAACGATGAGACCTCTTTGGCTAATTATTGTGCTTCAATCACCATGTATCCATGGCTGATAGGAGGGACCTCATCCATCGGCGGCAATTCCACGGCTCCTACAAATCTCAAGTCTTTCTGTGGCGGCTTCATCAACATGGTGTTTATGGTGAGTTCGATGCTGTCAGGCGCTTGTGCTACTCCAGAGTTTCTCATGTATATGAATTATTTCATCCAGAAGGAATATGGGAAAGACTACTATACGAGAGTAGATGATGTGGTCGACCTGTCATTGCGCAAGCGTACGATGGACAAGGTTATCACAGACTGTTTTGAACAGATTGTCTACTCTTTGAACCAGCCTACGGGCGCCCGCAATTATCAGGCAGTGTTCTGGAATATATCCTATTATGATAAATATTACTTTCAGAGTCTGTTTGGCAATTTCTTCTTCCCTGATGCAAGCCAACCTGATTGGAACGGGGTGTCATGGCTTCAGAAACGTTTCATGAAATGGTTTAACCATGAACGTACCACAGCTGTGCTCACGTTTCCGGTAGAGACAATGGCCATGCTTACAGAGAATGGCGACTGTAAAGATAAGGAGTGGGCTGATTTTGCAGCAGAAATGTATTCTGAAGGCCATAGTTTTTTCACCTATCTAAGTGACAATGCTGATAGTTTGAGCTCTTGTTGTCGGCTTCGCAATGAGATTCAGGACAATGGGTTTAGTTATACGCTTGGTGCCGGAGGTGTGTCTACAGGTTCAAAGAGTGTGCTCACCATCAACTTGAATCGCTGCGTCCAGTATGCTGTCAATAATAAGATGGACTATAAGGAGTATCTTTTTCAGGTCATAGATCTTTGCCATAAAGTGCAGCTTGCCTATAATGAGAATCTGAAAGAACTGCAGAAACATGGTATGCTGCCACTTTTCGATGCCGGATATATTAACCTCAGCCGTCAGTATCTCACCATTGGAGTCAACGGGCTTGTAGAAGCAGCTGAGTTCATGGGCCTTGAGATCAGCGATAATCCTGAGTATCTGAAGTTTGTGCAGACGGTACTTGGCCTTGTGGAGAAATTAAACAAGCATTATCGCACGAAGGAAGTTCTCTTCAATTGTGAGATGATTCCGGCCGAGAATGTAGGAGTCAAGCATGCAAAGTGGGATAGGGAAGACGGTTATTTCGTGCCTCGCGATTGTTATAACAGTTATTTCTATGTGGTAGAGGACGATTCTCTTACCATCATTGACAAGTTCAAGCTTCATGGTGCGCCCTATATCGAGCATCTTACAGGAGGTTCTGCTCTTCACATGAACTTGGAAGAACACCTGAGCAAGCCTCAGTATCGTCAGCTCTTCAAGGTAGCCGCTACGGAAGGATGCAACTATTTCACCTATAATATCCCTAATACGGTCTGCAATGATTGCGGGCATATCGATAAGCGCTATCTGAAGGAATGCCCTGTCTGCCACAGTAAGAATGTGGACTATCTGACACGTATCATCGGCTACTTGAAGCGAGTGAGCAACTTCTCTCGTGCTCGCCAGGAAGAAGAGCATCGTCGTTATTATGCTGACAAGAACAAATCTACCGTGTCGACAGCTGGTGACGAGCTGGTGGAATGTGAACATGCTTAAATATGTAAATACTGGAGTAGTATTCCAGGAGATACCCGATGAGGTGACGCTGGCAGTCAACATCAGCCATTGCCCTTGCCATTGTCCGGGCTGTCATAGTCGTTATCTCTGGGAAGATATCGGGAACTTGCTTACCACGCAGGTTCTCGATAATTTTGTCAATGAGTATGGGACTGACATCACCTGCATCTGTTTCATGGGTGGAGATGCGGAACCTCTTTACGTGAATTTGCTCGCCCGCTATCTGCATACGGCTCACCCGAAGTTCAAAGTCGGCTGGTATAGTGGCAGGTTGCGCATCTCTTCGGGTGTGAACAAGGGTGATTTCGACTATATCAAGATCGGTCCATACATTGCGCATTTAGGTCCTTTGAATAAGCAAACCACCAATCAGCGGCTTTATAGGCGTTCGGATGACGATAGTTTTATAGATATTACCGCTCGCTTTTGGGAAAAATGATTACCTTTGCAGAAAATATTAGAGGGGAAATGAATCAAGACCACCAGCCACATATTGCCATCATCGATTCCAACACATTGGCTCTGCTTGGAATGAAGCAGATCTTGCAGGATGTTCTGCCTATTATGGTGGTAGATATTTACCGTTCTTTAGCTGAACTTCTGGCAAATGAGCCCGATCATTACTTTCATTATTTCGTCGCTGTGAACATTGTCCTCGAAAACAGGAGCTTCTTCCTTGAGCGTCGCCATAAGACCATCGTGCTTACCAATTCCAGTAATCCCAATACACAGTTGAGTGATTTCCACTGTATTCCTGTCAATGTACCGGAAGAGAAACTCATCCGTTCCGTCCTGATGTTGGAGCAGTACGCCCATGCGCAAGGCAAGAACCTTCCCCCTATGCCCACGGCCTTTCAGAAGAAAGTGCTGTCTGATAGGGAGGTAGAAGTGCTGTCGCTCCTTGCGCAAGGGTATATCAATAAGGAGATAGCAGACCAGTTGAACATCGGTTTGACCACAGTCATCAGCCATCGAAAGAATATCATCGAGAAACTGGGAATAAAGAGCGTCTCTGCCCTCACCATCTATGCCGTGATGCATGGATACGTAGACATCAGCAAAATCTAAAATTCCCGACTTGGCCGATTTTATCGACGAATGGTTTTCAACCCCCGTCTCAATTTTCCGATATTTTGAGCAGGGGAGGCATCCGGACGAAAATAAGCAAATTTCGAACACTTTTTCTATTCTATTGATTATCAAAAGACTGTGCGGGATTTTTGAATTCTTCAAGCATTTTTCAATGGCAAAAAGGCGCAAAAGGTATATCTTCTGGGTTGCAGAAAGCCATCTTTTGCATGACAAAAAGTTATCTTTTGCAACGTGAAAAGCCGTCTTTTACAAGGTAAAAGGTTGTCTTTTGCAATTCCAGAGTTGATTTTCGGCACGAAAATGGGTGAAAATCCTCATTTTTAACTTCTATTTTTCGATTTTTTCCTGCATGATTTTACACTTGTCTTTTTGAGATTTTATCGACGAATGTTTTCGTATTCTCAGAATTATAACATTTGTTTACAATCCACGAATACACAACTCACATTCCGAAAAACGGGTCGATGTTCCAAAACTATGCAGGTGGTCTTTGATGTCCGAGAATAGGAGTTAAGCCCAAAAAGAAATCCGCAATAGGCTGTAAAGCGAACTGCGGATTCTTCAACAGAGGTACCTAGCGGAGTCGAACCGCTTTGAACGGTTTTGCAGACCGTTACCTAACCGTTCGGACAAGGTACCAAGTGTCCCCATTAGGATTTGCGTATGCAAAGATAGCGCAAATTATCTTCACATGCAAATTTTCGGCTTACTTTTTTCTTGTCTTGGTGCATTTCTCATAGAACGGACAACCGCCACAGCCATAGTTACGGCATCGGAGACTTTTTTTCACGGTGTCGTAGATGAGCCAAGAGGCATAGCCGATGCATAGTGCAAGGATGATGGCGAGCAGGATATATTGCAGTGTCATGGTTCTTGATGGAAATCTTTGGCCAGGCCACCTGTACTGGTCTCCTTATAGAGTGAAGGCAGGTCGTGGCCGGTTTGTTTCATTACTTCCACCACACGGTCGAAACTCACCCGATGACTGCCGTCGGAAAAGGCAGCATAAAGATTTGAGTCGAGAGCTCTTGTGGCAGCGAAGGCGTTGCGCTCTATGCAGGGTATTTGTACGAGCCCGCAAACGGGATCGCAGGTCATGCCGAGGTGATGTTCCAATCCCATCTCGGCAGCATATTCAATCTGTGAGGGACTCCCCCCGAAGAGTTGGCAGGCAGCAGCGGATGCCATGGCACAGGCCACACCGACTTCTCCTTGGCAACCCACATCGGCACCCGATATGGAAGCATTCTGTTTTACTACGTTGCCTATTATACCAGCAGTGGCAAGGGCATGTAAAATTCGAACATCACTGAAATTATGCCCATGTGAGAGATGATAGAGTACTGCGGGTACTACACCGCATGATCCGCACGTGGGCGCTGTAACGATGGTACCGCCAGATGCGTTTTCCTCGCTCACGGCAAGGGCATAGGCATATACGAGTCCGCGTGTCTGCAGCGATTGCTTGTAACCAGTGGCCTTCACATAGTATGTGGGTGCCTTCCGGGCCAGATTGAGTGGTCCGGGCAGTCGGCCTTCATGGTTTAGGCCTCGCTCTACGCTCTCCTGCATCATCTCCCATGCCTGTTGCAGATACTCCCAGAAGCCGGAGTCCTCACATTCTTCTACGTATTCCCAGTAGCTATGGCCAGTGTTTTCACACCACTTCATGATTTCGGTAAACGTATTGAGACGGTACACTTCCGGTGTATCAAAGCGACTTCCTTCTGTCTTTTCCTCGGCAAGAGCTCCACCACCTACACTGTAGACGGTCCACTCGTTCTTTCCATCGGCAGAAAATTTCATGCCGTTGGGGTGGAAGGGGAGAAATGTATGTGGCTGCCAGAGGATTTGCGTGGGCGCAATTTGCTCAAGTACCTCGCAAATGGCCACATCGGTCATGTGCCCTTTGCCTGTTGCAGCTAATGAGCCGTAAAGTGTCACCTCAAAACTTTTGGCGTCAGGGTGTTCCTTCGAATAGATTTGTGCAGCCTTCTGTGGGCCCATTGTGTGGCTCGACGATGGCCCTTTTCCAATTCTGTATAATTCTCTTAACGATTTCATAATGTTGCTTGTATGTCGATATTTCTTATGATTATTAATGGTCTTTTGAAGAGGATTCTGTCAAAGACTTCTCTTATCGGATCAACCCTATTTGGGGGTCAGATGAAGAGTAGTCCGATGCGGAATACTAATGCGCTCACTATCCATGCGAGCACAGTGGTATAACCGGCCGCAAAGAGGGCCCATCGCCAACTTCCCGTTTCTCCTTTGATGGCGGTAATGGTGGCTATGCAGGGGAAGTAGAGCAATACGAAGAGCAGGAAGCAGTAAGCAATAAGCGTCACCACGGGCTTGGCTTCCTCTGGAGAGAGGTTGTTGGCTCTGGTGAGGTCAGCCGTCATCTGTCGGCGCAGTGTCTCATATTTTGCAATTGTTGCATTATCATTGCCGCCATCACCGACGGCGGCGTTGTTACTGTATAGTACGCCCATCGTTGAAGCCACAATTTCCTTGGCTCCGATACCGGCCACGAGGCCCACATCGAGTTTCCAGTCAAAGCCCTGAGCCCTGAACACAGGCTCAATGATTTTACCGATGCGGCCGATGTAGCTCTGTTCCTGCTGTGCTTGCGCCGTCAGTTGTTCATTGTGTGGGAAATATCCCAGTGCCCAGATGATGATACTGGCTACGAGGATAACCCCTCCCATTTTCTTCAGATATTGTTTCCCCTTCTCCCAAGTGTGGCGTCCTATGGCCTTCCACGTAGGGAAACGGTAAGGCGGAAGCTCCATCACGAATGGAGTGTCTTCGCCTTTGACGAGGAACTTTGTGAACAGTCGACTGATGACCACTGCCATCAGGATGCCTATCAGGTAGAGTGAGAGCATAATGAGGGAGCGGTATCTGAGGGCGAAAAACGAGCCCGTGATCATAATATAAATGGGTAGGCGGGCTGAGCAACTCATCATCGGCAGTATGAGCATTGTCACCAGTCTGGAGCGCCGGCTTTCAATGGTGCGTGTCGACAACACTGCCGGCACATTGCAACCAAATCCCATGATGAGCGGAATGAAAGATTTTCCATGGAGGCCCATCTTGTGCATTAGTTTATCCATGATGAAGGCAGCCCGTGACATATAGCCGGAGTCTTCCATGTAAGAGATGAAGAAGTAAAGGATAAGTATCTGTGGAAGAAATACGATGACGGCTCCCACACCCCCAATGACACCCTGAGCAAGCATGTCTTTTATCGGGCCTTCTGGCATATTGTTGCTGATTATATCACCGAGCCACTTCACGGCTGCACTGATCCAGTCCATTGGATACTGGCCGAGCACGAATGTGGCTGTAAACATGATGAACAGGATGAGTAGAAAAATTGGATAACCTGCATATTTATTGGTAAGAACCCGATCGAACCAGTGGGTTATCTGATAGGTATCCTTCTTGTTTCCGGTCTCATAACCGGCTTCTTGAAGAGCACCATTTATAAATCCGTATTTGGCATCCATAATGGCCGTCTCACTGTCTTCAAGAGTTTCTTCCTTCACTCGGGCAGCAGCCTCGTCTCTGTGAGTGAATATTTCTTTGGAGTCAGGCAACTGACTGATGTAGTTTTCCACATCTTTATCACGCTCGAGGAGTTTGATGGCAAGGTAGCGTGTGGAATAACGTTCCCGTAGGTCTTCAACCTTTTTGAGATGCTCCTGTATGTTACTGATGCCTTTTTCTATCTCGTGTCCGTGGTTGATGTGAATATGACGAAAGTGGGGATTGCTGCCTTCTGTGCCTTCATACATCTCAATGACGGTGTCGAAGAGTTCTTTCACGCCACGGCCATTTTTGAAGACTGTAGGTGTCATCGGCACTCCGAAGAGCTCGCCGAGTTTTTGGTAGTCGATGTTGTCGCCACGCTTCTCAGTCTCGTCAAACATGTTGAGGGCACACACCATGCGCAGGTGCATGTCCATAAGTTGTGTAGTGAGGTATAGATTGCGTTCAAGGTTGCCCGTGTCTATAACGTTGATCACGATATCTGGTGTTTTCTCCACAATCTGCTTTCGCACATAGAGTTCTTCGGGACTGTAGGCGGACAGTGAATAAGTGCCCGGAAGGTCGACAAGATTAAACTTATAGCCTTCAAATTCGGCATATCCCACCTTTGCGTCTACGGTAACGCCACTATAGTTACCTACTTTTTCATGAGCCCCGGATGCAAAGTTGAAGAGCGAAGTTTTCCCACAGTTAGGGTTACCCACTAATGCCACATTAATAACTTTGCGTTGCTGCATGGCGGCTTCCTCCAATTGCTTGTCGGTGAGAGGTCGCTCGTCAATATCTTCGGAGTCGATAATTTCAGAGAGGACTGTTTTCTTTGAGGTCCTCAGCTTGCGTGCTTCCTGTTCGGAGAGAACTTCGATAAGATTGGCTTCGCTATGTCGTAGCGAGATTTCATAGCCCATGATTTTGTATTTCACGGGATCTCGGAGGGGAGCGTTAAGCAATACTTCCACAGTCTTTCCTTTTATGAAGCCCATTTCCACAATGCGTTTGCGGAACCCTCCGTGCCCCATAACCTTGACGATAACACCTTTTTCTCCTGTCTTTAGTTCTGATAATTTCATCTTCTCTTCGTTGAATTTTCTGCAAAGTTACAACAAAAAAGTTGCAACATGGTTGCAACTTTTATAAATCGACATAAAATACTCAGAAATGGGGATACGCTTTTAGACATTGAAGTAATCCTCTAATTCCTTTTCGGCACTACCTTCAGAATTGGTCAGATCTTTTAAAATGTGTCCGTGTTCAAGGAGTGTGATGCGGGTGGATATGTCGACGGTATGTTGCAAGTTATGACTACTGATAAGTATGGTGGCCTGATGCTCACGATTATAGTTCTGTAGCAGCCGTTTCAGAATTATCTGGCTCGATGGATCGAGGAAGTTGAACGGCTCATCAAGAATAATAAGCTTGGGTTCATGGAGCAGTGCTGCTACAATACCTACCTTTTGTTTGTTGCCGGCAGAGTAGTCTCTGATGAGCTTCTTCTGTCCCAATATTTCGCCAGCCATGAATTGATGAAAGGTCTCAAGACGCTCGTTGACTTTTTCTTTAGTCATATTATTCACCTTGCCGATGAAGTCGAAATACTCCTCTGGAGTGAGGAAGTCAATGAGGAAACTGTCGTCTATGTAGGCACCAGTCCATTGTTTCCATTCTTCACTTTCCGTAGGGTTGAAGCCATCTATGAGTACCTGTCCCTCCTCGGCTTTGAGCAAGTCGAGGATAAGACGGAACAGGGTGGTCTTTCCAGCACCATTGTTGCCTACCAGGCCAAGTATCTCTCCTTCGTTTACAGTGAAATTGTCGATGTCGACGGCTGTTTTCTCGCCGAATACCTTTTTCAGTTGTTCAAGCTTGATCATATTTCTTTATTACACATTACGTCCATGGCAATTTTTGAATTTCTTGCCTGAGCCGCAAGGACATGGGTCGTTGGGCCGTGGCATCTTTTCAGCTATATATGGTGTATGGTTTACTTGCTGTGAATTCTCGCGTGTGTCCTGATTTGCAGCGGCTTGTTGGCTAGGGTCTGCGAGATCGTTTTTCTGCTCATTGTAACGCCGGCTTCTCTCTTCTGGAGCAGCTTCTTTCACATCTTGCTGTTGCATTTCGGGTATCTGGCCGCGCATGAGTATAGATGAAATACGATTGTTTATATCATCAATCATATCGTCCCAGATCTTAGCGCTCTCAAGTTTGAAAACCAAGAGAGGATCTTTTTGCTCGTAAGAAGCATTTTGCACACTGTGGCGGAGTTCATCCAACTGCCGCAAGTTCTCTTTCCAGTCATCATCGATGATATGGAGCATCATTACTTTTTCAAACTGCTTCACTGCATCCTTGCCTTCTGTATCGTAGGCTTTTTTCAGGTCGCAGGGGATATTATATACGCGTTTGCCATCAGTAACAGGCATTATGATGCGTTCATAGCGGTCTCCGTGATTTTCCTTGATGTCCTTGATGACAGGCCAAGCTTCGCTCTGTATGCGGTCTGTTTTGCGCTTGAAAGCTGCCATGGCATCCTGGAAAGCACGCTCCTCAAGCGTTTCCTTGTCGCCATTGATCAGTTCTTCTTTAGTGAAAGGGCATTCCATAGCGAGGATTTTGAGGAATTCTTCCTTGCAACCTTCATAGTCGTTATGTTCGGTAATATTGATGCAACGATCCCAGATTATATTGGCGATGTCCATGCCAATACGTTCTCCCATAAGGGCATGACGGCGTTTCTCGTAAATGACAGTACGCTGCTTGTTCATTACATCATCATATTCGAGTAAGTTCTTACGGATTCCGAAGTTATTCTCCTCGACTTTTTTCTGTGCGCGTTCTATGCTCTTGCTGATCATCGGAGCTTCTATACGCTCGCCTTCCTTATAGCCGAGCCGGTCCATGACATGTGCAATACGCTCAGAGCCAAACAGACGCATTAGCTTATCTTCCAGTGAAACATAGAATACAGAACTTCCTGGATCGCCCTGACGGCCTGCACGACCACGCAACTGGCGGTCTACACGGCGGCTCTCATGGCGTTCAGTACCGATAATTGCTAAACCTCCTGCTGCTTTCACTTCTGGTGAAAGCTTGATATCAGTACCACGACCAGCCATGTTGGTTGCAATGGTAATAGCTCCTAACATGCGTTCTTCAGTATGTTTTTCACCGTTCTCGTCGGTAATCGTAAATGTTCCTAAAGTGCTGTGACCGGCTTCTGCTACGATCTTTGCCTCTTGCTGATGCAACTTGGCATTCAGCACATTGTGAGGGATATTGCGCATCTTGAGCATACGTGAGAGCAACTCACTGATTTCGACAGAGGTTGTACCCACCAGGCATGGACGTCCCTGATTACGCATGTTCTCGATTTCTTCAATCACTGCAGTATATTTCTCGCGGGCCGTCTTGTATACACGGTCGTCCATATCGTTGCGAATGATAGACTTGTTGGTAGGTATCTCCACTACATCAAGCTTATAGATGTCCCAGAATTCACCAGCCTCAGTAGAAGCTGTACCGGTCATACCTGCGAGTTTGTGATACATACGGAAGTAGTTCTGCAAGGTGATGGTAGCGAATGTCTGAGTGGCAGCCTCCACCTTCACATGCTCTTTGGCTTCGATGGCCTGATGGAGTCCGTC
>Ga0172378_10005475_pt1 | contig 11862 bp, 7 predicted proteins | sample GrowelOW332metaG_FD_119755 | JGI IMG/M metagenome (GOLD analysis project Ga0172378, IMG submission 119755) | Groundwater microbial communities from an aquifer near a municipal landfill in Southern Ontario, Canada - Pumphouse #3_1 metaG | ecosystem: Environmental > Aquatic > Deep subsurface >... | reverse complement strand
GGGAACGGCAATTTGACCGTCTACTGTCTGCCTCTGTCGGTTACGTCACTGATTTTAAGCATCGAGTATACAACAAAAGATTGGGATTTGCTTAGTCCGTATTGCGGATTATCATATTATTTTTTCAGTTTAGTGATTTCCCAAAAATAACTTTTGACGATTTTGATAAAATGTCATAGGCATTGTTTTGTAGAGAAAAACCTTGATTCATCACGAAGCTCCCCAGTCAAAAGAAATCACGCTCCGAGTTTGTCGTCAACAAACTAACTATAAAAATCTTTTTGCTTTATTTCTCAACTGCTGATTCGCACAAATAACGAACAGCGCCACCCTGTTCCGTAACAGACAGATTAATCTCCGCACCATGAATCACAGGCATATTGAGAGCCACATGACCAACAGGAAAATTGAACGCCACCGGATAGTCATAGTCATCTACCGCCGAAGCTATCATCTCCTCCACCGTCTGACCAAACAAGGGATCTTCCTCTATATCGGAGAACCGTCCGACAAGCAAGCCAGAAAGACTCTCAAGTACCCCGCCTATCCGCAGATTCTGCATCATTCTGTCTATATGATACGGACGTTCGGACAAATCTTCGATAAAGAGAATATCTCCCTGACGGGAAACGTCCAACCTAGTGCCCCGCAACCCATACAATACGGACAGATTACCGCCAAACAAAGTTCCATTAGCGTTTCCCATTCTATTGAGCGGATGAGCAGGCAGACCGGTCAACTCCGGCAAATTGCCTTGCAATATGGCACGGAGAGCCTCAACCGGCTCCCTATTGGCATCAATCTGCGCCATCGCTTTAGCCATGACCGCATGCACCGATTGGAATCCCTGAGAAAACAACGCCCAATGGAGAACCGTGATGTCACTAAATCCCACCAACCACTTAGGTGATTCGGAGAAGGCGGTGAAGTCCAAACCATCTACTATCCGCACCGCACCATAACCACCCCTGCCGCAAAGAATAGCCCGCACGGAAGGATCGTCCATAGCCCACTGAAGGTCAGAAAGACGTTCCTCGTCAGAGCCCGAGAAGCGGCCACGCCTCGACTTGGCATAGAAACCCAACACAGGACAAAAGCCCCATGCGCGCAACAATGCAGCCGCCCCATCAATAAAATCAGGATCAACAGCCCCAGAGGGAGAGACAATGGCCACCTTATCTCCAACTTTTAAAAAAGAGGGTCTATACATTTTTTGATTATTAGAAAAATCCAGAACTCAACAAAACGAATCCCATGAATGTTTATCTCATCGGATGTCGAGCGCAAAGATACGCAAAACAGCCATAAACTAAATCCGAGACCTTCAAATTTAGAATAAATCATGTACCGCATCCTATCCATCAGCCCAAAAAGCACCAGCACCAAGGTTGCCGTCTATGACGACGAGCAGGAGATTTTCATGAAAACGATCAAACACAATCCCGACGATTTGTTTCCCTTCAAGAAGATATTCGAGCAAGCAGAATACAGAAAACGGCTCATCATCATAGAGCTACAAAACAACGAAATAGAGATTAACTTCAACGCCATAATAGGAATGGGCGGCATGCTAAAACCTATACGATCCGGGACCTACGAAATCAGCGAACGTCTGAAAGACGACCTTAGGAAAGGCATACAGGGCGAGCATGCCAGCAACCTCGGAGGCCTCATCGCGGCAGACATCGCCGCCACCATTCCCGGAGCAAGGGCCTTCGTCTCCGACCCCGTCGTCGTAGACGAAATGGAAGACATAGCACGCATCACCGGATTGCCTGGCATCCAGCGCAAATCTAAATTCCATGCGTTGAACCAGAAGGCCGCCGGACGGAAGTACGCCAAAGAGCACCAGAAGAAATACGATGAGCTCAACCTCGTCATCTGCCATCTCGGCAGGGGCATCTCCGTGGCCGCCCACCGCAAGGGGAAAGTCATCGACGTAAACAGCTCCATCGACGGAGCCGGACCATTCTCTCCGGAACGTTCAGGGTCTCTGCCTGCCTCCGAAATTGTAGACCTCTGCTTCGATGGCAACCATACGGAAGAGGAGATTCGGGCAATGATCAACGGAAACGGAGGATTGATGGCCCATCTAGGCATAAAAGACTACAACATCATCGAACAGATGGCAAAAGACGGAGACAAGAAGGCAGACATCACCCTCCGTGCCATGGCCTACAATATAGCCAAAGAGATTGGAGCCATGAGCGTCGTTCTGGAGGGAAAGGTCGACGCCATCATACTGACAGGCAACCTTTCGTACAACAAATTCATAGTAGACCACATCATCAAAAAAACGGGATTCATAGCAACCATCACCGTCTATCCAGGCGAGAACGAAATGAGCGCACTCTCCGAAAATGCGCTCAATATACTGAAAGGCGAGGCGTATTGCCTCAGCTACAACTAATAAGGACAGAAAAAAGAGAGAAGTCTTGTTTGACCTCTCTCTTCTGTAGCGGGATCGAGAATTGAACTCGAGACCTCCGGGTTATGAATCCGACGCTCTAACCAACTGAGCTACCCCGCCATCATTTCTGTTTTGCGGTGCAAAGATAGACATTATTTTCAATAGAGCAAAAGCAAAACGAAAAAAAATGCACAAATTCCCATTTGTTTAGCCAAACAGACACGACATATATCCTCCGTTTCAGCAACGGAACAAGCATCGACAACAATTCACCATCCTGTAATTCATTACATTAAGCGACAATGAAATCATATCGACAAACCACTGAGGTGGATTTCGAAACGCCTGCCATCACAAATCGCATTTTTCTCCCATACCATCTCATGGTAAGATTTTTCCTTTTTTTCTCAAATACGTAACACAAATTTCTTCCTCAAGAATTTCTATTAACATTATTTTTCATAATTTTGCAACGACTTTATTTAACATAGAAGAGACGGCGACATTTGATTTCCTTTTTCACATACAACAGAAACAGACAAGCCACACCATAAATCAAAACAAGATAATGTTCAAGCTCCTCGCTTTATTATCAGCATTTTTCGTTCTGTTCCAAACTAACTTGTTGGGAGAGACAAGACGCTTCTCCCTATTTGAAGCGGAAAACGGAGCTCCATACAGCGATGTCAACCAAATATACGAAGACTCCTTCGGCTACCTTTGGATAAGCACATGGAACGGACTTATCAAATTTGACGGTTACGAATATAAAACCTACACACGAATAAAGACAGACAACAAGAGTCTCCCCCACAACGTGTGCTACAACATCTTCGAAGACTCTAAGAAAAGACTTTGGATTTCCACTGCCCGCGGGCTTGCCCTATATGACAGGAAGCACGACAACTTCAACAGGATAACCTTTCAGGGAAGGAAGATAAAGGGAGTAACAAAAGTATTGGAAGACGCAGACGGCTTCATCTGGGTTTTATCTTTCATCGACGTTCTGAAATATGACCCGAAAAACAACAAAGCAACAAGATTCCACATCATCGGCGACGACTTCGAAGACTGTGGCGACTACCTATGGGTGGTCTCCCAAGAATCTGGCGTAAAAATCATCAACAAACGGGACAAGAAAATAAAGGAGTTGCCTCTTCTCACAAACAAGGGAGGACAGACAATCAACAAACACATCCGAACCATTAAACAGATTTCCAACGGGGACATCTATTTAGGATCTACGGACCACGGACTCTTCATCTACAACAAAAACGGGATGCTGAAAAAGCACGAGACCGCCGGAGCCATCGGCTCCTACTCCTTCCGCAACAACTTCATCCATACCATCTACGAAGACAGAGACCACAAGATATGGATCGGCAACGTGAACGGCAATATATCCATCTACGATCCGGAGACACTGAAATTTCTTCCTCTAAACTACACTTTGCCCAACAACATCGACAAAGAGTGCTTCACAACGAGTTGCATACTTCAAGACTCGTACAACAACATCTGGCTCGGGACCCACAGATTCTGGCTGCTCTATTCCAACAGGATATCCAACGAGTTTGCCATGTTCCAGCACAACAGCACAAAACAAAACACCATGTCAGGCAACGCCATCACTTGTTTCTCCAAGTACAGGAACGACCTCCTGATAGGTACCGACGGAGGCGGCCTAAACATCGAGACTGGCGAACGGGACGAATTCCACATAGACAAAAGGTTCGGGAAAGTCATTCTTGACATCAAACCGGACAACAACGGACTATTTTGGATTGCCACGTGGGACAACGGACTGTTCCTCTTCGACAAGCCGAACAACCGTATCCTACAACACTACACACATACGGACAACGGAGACAAGAAAAGATCACTTCCAACGGAAAAGATAAACTACCTATACATAGACAGAAACTTCGTATGGATTGCCACCGACGGAAAAGGCATAGCCCGCCTCGACAAAGCCACCGGAGAGATAACGAGCACGGACAACTGCGACGCAGACCCATTCTCTAACAAAAACTCAAAGTTCATCACCCATCTGATGAAAGACAGCGAAGGATGGCTGTGGATCAGTTCAAGTGAAGGTCTACGCAAATATAAGGACGGCCGGCAAATGAAGTTTCCCTACTCCGAAAAGCCGGGAGACCTTTCGCAAAACCAGATTACCATGTGCTACGAAGATTCGAAGAAGAGGATTTGGGTGGTGACAAGCACCGGAGGTCTGGCCCGCTACGACAGGAAAGTGAACTCTTTCGTAAACTACTGCAAAGAAACGGACATTCCCGAAAATTTGAAATTCATCATAGAAGACAACCATCAGAATCTGTGGATAGGCAGCCAAGACGAAATCATACAGTTCAATCCCGACCTGAAGATTCTGAAACATTACGATATAAAGAAGGAACTGGAGAAAAACTTCCTTTATCAAAAATCGGCATACAGAAGTACGGACGGGAAGATATACATCGGCTCCAACAATGGCATGTTCAAGTTCAACCCTCAGAGTCTGGAAAAGAAGGATAAAGCTCCCAAAATTTATCTGAAAGGGCTCTACATCTGGGACAAGAAACAAGAGGCGGGCAAATCCGAGATATTAAAACATGCACTAGACTATACGGACACCATCCGACTCAACCATGAACAGAACTATTTCTCCATCGAATACGTAGGCATCGACCTCGAAAAATCGGGAACTCTCCATTACTCCTATTTTCTAAAGGGACTCCACCACGAATGGACAGAAGCCAACACAGAGAGGAAGGCCTCCTTCACCAACTTGGAGCCAGGCACTTATACCTTCTTCGCAAAGGTAAAGAGCAACGACGGGCAACTATACCAACTACAGAAACCGCTCACCATCATCATATTGCCACCCTGGTGGCAGACATGGTGGTTTCGTTCTCTATCCGTCCTCACGGCCATAGCGACCATCTTCCTCTTTTTCAGAATCAGGCTGCGCAATCTCCAAAGGCAAAAGGAAAGGCTTGAGAACCTCGTGGAGGAACGGACACAAGAACTACGACAAAAGAACGAAGAGATAAACAAGCAGAAAGAGAGCGTAGAATCCAAGAACAAAGAACTAGACGAGACACTAAGTCTCAAAGACAGGATTTTGTCCATCATAGCCCACGACCTGAAGAATCCGGTCACCGCCATCGTCGGCATGCTTTCATTCCTTTCCGAGAACAGGAAGGCAGACGAGCAGGAAAGCAAACTATTCACAGACATCACCATAGCCGCACAAAAGCTTCAGGAACAGATGGACAACATATTGCAATGGGCCAGAATCCAAACAAAAGAGATATTCTATTCACCCAAAGACATCTCCATTGCAGCCCAGACGAAAGACTCACTTTCGCTACTTCAAGGCCTGGCAACAAGCAAACGGATATCCGTCTGCGTAAGCAACACAGCCAAGCACTGCGCCTATGCCGACGAAAGGATGATTGCCACCGTCATCAGAAACCTCATCAACAACGCCATAAAGTTCACCAACAATGGAGGAAAGATAGAAATCAGAATAGAAGACACGGAAAACCATGTGTTCTTCTGCATCAAGGACAACGGAGTGGGAATAGGGAAAGAGAAGTTGGATAAAATTTTCGAGAAAGACTTCAACGCCTCCTCTTGCGGAACCAACAACGAAAAGGGATCCGGACTCGGACTGAAAATATGCCACGACTTTACCATTTCCAACAAAGGAACGATAGAGATAACAAGCACAGAAGAAGAAGGCACTTCCATCCGGATAATGCTGCCGATAGGCAAACCCATCAATGCGGAAGAGGACGACAAGCCGGAAACAGAGCTCACATTGGAAAAGAACAAGAACTATATGAAGAGCAAAAGGCACTCCATCCTTATCGTAGACGACAACCACGACATACTCTCCTATCTGACCCTTTTGCTCCAAAACGACTTCGAGATAGAGAAAGCCAGCGACGGCGAGATGGCTCTCGACATGGCGATGAAGTCCGTGCCAGACATTATCATATCAGACGTCGTCATGCCGAAAATGGACGGCAAAGAACTTTGCGCACAGATAAAGAGCAACCTGCTAACCCAACACATTCCGGTAGTGCTGCTCACCTCCGAAGACTCGGCCAACAGCCAAATAGAGGGTCTGAAAATAGGAGCCGACGACTACATCACAAAACCATTTGACGGCAACATCCTTTTAGCCAAGATACACACACTACTACGAAACAGAGAGTTACAGCTGCAACACTTGAGAAACAGCATACTAAAAGCACCGGAGGGCGACATGCCGGAAAGCAAAGACGACGCCTTCCTACGGAAAATCACGGAAGTATTGCAGCAAAACATTTCAGAGTCCAACCTCTCGGTCGAATTCATCGCCGAGAAAACAGCCCTCAGCCGCGTGCAACTATTCCGAAAATTCAAGGCAATAACAGGCTGTTCCCCATCAGAGTTTATCAAAAACTACCGGCTACAATATGCCGCCACGCTTTTGAAGAGCGGCAAATACTCCGTAGCCGACGTGGCATACGAAGTGGGCTTCTCCGACCCAAAATATTTCGGCAGCTGCTTTTCCGAAAAGTTCAACATGGCGCCATCCGTATTTGCCAAACAGAACAAGACCGAACAAAAATAAAGAGGAGACTTCTAATGAAGATTTCAGAAGCCACATCCATCGATAGCGACGATTTCCGAAGGCTTCATCCATGCGTCTATCCTTACCTGCAAAGGATGGTTTCAACAACATCACCTTCCTTATTATAAAAAAAGGAAGCCCACAGATTTACAAGTTTCACTATCTTTCAATTTTTATCTGTATATTTGCGCAAAATAAAAAAATCAAAGAATAATATGGCAGATATAAAAACCTATTTCAAAACGGCAGAAGACAAAATGGGCAACGTACTGGTCCACCTTGATGACGCTTTGGCACACATCAGAGCCGGGAAGGCAAACGTTCGTATTCTCGACCCCGTAAAAATCGACTATTACGGAAGCGTAGTTCCATTATCCAACGTGGCAACCATCACTACTCCAGATGCCCGCACCATCGTCATCCAACCTTGGGAGAAGAAGCTCATCTCCGAGATAGAGAAAGCCATCATGAACTCAGAAGTCGGAATCACACCGGAAAACAACGGTGAAGTGATAAGACTCGCCATTCCGACATTAACAGAGGAGAGACGTAAGACATTGGCAAAACAAGTCAAGAGCGAAGGCGAAGAGGCGAAGATAAGCATCAGAAACGCACGTAGAGACGCCATCGACGCACTGAAGAAGGAGATAAAGAACGGACTGGCCGAAGACGAAGAGAAAGACGCAGAAGGCGAAGTTCAGAAAATACACGACAAGTTCATCAAGAAAGTGGACGAGATGCTTGCCCTTAAAGAGAAAGAAATCATGACCGTATAAGGCATGATTCCGACCCTCATAAAACAGAATGCAGGAGATTGTATGGAAATACACCATGCAACCTTCTGCTTTTCTTATTTAATAGAGAACAAAAACCAACGTCACAGAAAGAATCCGAAAAGAGATGCAAGGTTTAGTGATTAGAAACACAGGCAGCTATTATCAGGTAAGGACTCCGGAAGGGGATGTCTACGACTGCAAAATAAAAGGTTCCTTTCGAATCAAAGGAATCAAGAGCACCAACCCCTTGGCGGCAGGAGACCATGTCACCTTCGACTTGACGCACGAGGGCACCGGACTCATCTCCGAAATCGGGGACCGGAAGAACTACATAGTCAGAAAGCCATCCAACCTATCCAAACAGCTTCACATCATTGCCGCCAATGTAGATTTGGCCCTTCTGATTGTGACCGTCAACCATCCGGAGACTGCGACCACCTTCATCGACAGATTTCTCGCCACCTGCGAAGCCTACCGCGTACCGGCCAAGATAGTAATAAACAAGATGGACCGCTACACGGACGAAGAGATTGAATACACAAAAGCCTTGTGTACTCTCTACGAAAGCATCGGCTACCAGTGCCTCACCACTTCCGCCAGCACCATGGACGGCATAGACGCCGTCAGGCAACTGCTATCCGGCAAAGTGACACTGCTATCCGGCAACTCCGGCGTAGGCAAATCGTCCATCATCAACGCCATCTCGCCCATGTTCAAAGCAAAGACAGGCATACTCTCCAAGTGCTACGACAAAGGAATGCACACCACTACATTTTCGGAGATGTACGAGTTGGACAACGAGAGCTACATCATAGACACACCCGGCATCAAAGGCTTCGGAACCATCGACTTCCAAAAAGAAGAGGTAGGCCACTTCTTCCCTGAAATATTCAAGGAATCCGACAAATGCAAATTCGGGAACTGCACACACACGCACGAACCCGAATGTGCCGTATTGAAGGCCGTAGAAGAACACAGAATAAGTCAATCCCGCTACACCAGTTATCTGAGCATAATGGGCGATGCGGAAGAAAGCAAATACAGATAGAAACACTTGGCCATGAAGGTGAATTACGACAATTTCAACAACATAAAATATATACTTGCAGCCTTCGCCGTTGCCATCATCTCACTATCCGTCTACTATTCGGGACATTTGGCCAACGACATGTCCAAAGAAGAGCGGAAACGAATAGAGCTATGGGCCGAGGCCACCCGCCAACTGGTCTACGACGACAATACAGACCTCTCCTTCATCCTAAAGGTCATAGAAGGCAACACCAACATACCCGTCGTCATCGCCGACAAGGCAGGAAACGTGTACATGCACAGGAACATATCCACACCAGAAAAGGATGCGGACAAATTTCTAAAAGAGAAAGTCGACGAATTCAAGAACGTGCATGACCCCATAAAAATACAGCTGGACGAAAACACGACACACTACCTCTACTACGACAACTCCACGCTGCTCAAGCAGCTGGCTTACTTTCCTTTTGTACAATGGGGCATCATCAGTTCCTTCTGTCTCATCATCTTCTACGTATTCACCAGTGCCAAGAAGGCGGAACAAGACCGAGTGTGGGTAGGACTATCCAAAGAGACCGCACACCAACTAGGCACGCCCATCTCGTCGCTTCTCGCTTGGGTGGAGATACTCAAGAGCAACGGCGTGGAGCCCGAACTCATGCCCGAGATAGAAAAGGACGTGAACCGGCTACGTACCATCGCCGAACGATTTTCGAAGATAGGATCCATCCCAGAGAAAGAAAATATCTGTCTCAACACGCTACTCGACAACTCCTTAGCTTATATGCGAAAAAGGACTTCGAACAAAATAGCCATCTCCTGCGTTTATGACATGCAATCACCAACATATATCAGGTTGAGCAAGCCTCTATTCGAATGGGTCATCGAGAACCTTTGCAAAAACGCCATCGACGCCATGGACGGAGAGGGACGGATTGACGTTCACGTATTCGAGAAAGAAGACAAGATAGGCATTGACATACAAGATACAGGTAAGGGCATTGCAAAATCCAAGTTCAAGACCGTATTCAAACCCGGTTATACCACCAAGAAGAGAGGATGGGGTCTTGGGCTTTCATTAGTCAAACGCATAATAGAAGAATATCATGAGGGGAAAATATTTGTCAAGAAGTCGGAACAGAACAAAGGTACGACATTCAGAATATTATTGAAAAAAGAGAGTTCGGACACAAAAAATGCGACAAAAAACATTTTTAAATAGCATTTAAAGAATTAACAATCAAAGAATTAATAAATTATCTACAAAAAAGCAAAGAAAAATAGCGACACAAAGAGTTTTTGTATTGCTAAATTTTGTAATTTTGCAGAGTTTTAAAAGGCCATACGAAAGTGGGAAAATTCAGTGTTTACAACATTCCATTGAAAGACCTCTCCAAAGGGACTCACAACTACGAGTTCAATTTGGACAACGTCTATTTCAAAAACATAGAAGGCGACGAGGTTCAGAAAGGGAATGTAAAGGCAATAGTAGAAGTCACAAGGACGTCTCAGTCTTTTGAAATAAATTTTGACATCAAAGGAGTAATTCAGATTCCGTGCGACAGATGTCTAGATGACATGGATCAGGAGATCGACACACAAAATCAACTGACGGTCAAATTCGGAAGCGAATATGCAGAAGAGAGCGACAAGATAATTGTCGTACCAGAAGAAGAGGGAGAGATTAACCTCGCTTGGTTTCTCTATGAATTCATCGCACTGAACATTCCTATCAGGCACGTACATCCTGCGGGTAAATGTACGAAAAGCATGGTTTCAAAGCTGAAAAAGCACTTGGCCCATGACAAAAACGAGGAAGAAGAGCCTATCGACTTTTTAGACGATGAAGATTTGGACATCGAAGAAGGAGAGACAGGAGAGGAAGAATCAAAAACGGATCCTCGTTGGGATGGTTTAAAGAAATTAATAACAGAAGATAATAACAACTAATTAAATTATAGAACAAGATGGCACATCCGAAGCACAGACAATCTAAGACTAGATCAGCCAAGAGAAGAACTCATTACAAGGCTGTAGCTCCTACATTGGCAGTATGTCCAAACTGTGGAGCTTTACATTTATACCACACAGTATGTGGAGAATGCGGTTATTACCGTGGCATGGTAGCTATTGAAAAACCAGCTGCCGTTTAATTATCGGTAAAATCAAGAAAACAGATAGCCTCCCGAATTATTTTCGGGAGGCATATTTTCGTATATACACCACACCTACGTAATCACAAAAACATCTTGGCAAAGTCCAAAACATCTTGTGTGCACACTTTCCAAGCATTGCATTGAGACCGAAACATTCCGCAGAAACAAACAAGTCATTTTTTTTTGACGAATGCCTCGTATCGATTCCATACAAAAAATAAGGTGAAGATGGCAGCTCGCCTTACGGGGAATTCTGAGCCGGACGAACCGGCCTCAAGAACCGACGCAAGCATCGGTAATGCTCACATCACGAATGCACATGCCTTTTTCGGAACAACAAAGCCAATGGGAATTTCTCCCCGGGAACAAGATTCCACATACCTAGAAACAGCCGTGTGGCGTTTAATAAGCTCAACTTCGTCACCATCAGAAAAAAAACCAGCACACGATCCCTTTCCATAAAATCAGACCCAAATAATCATAATTGTTTCTTTTAATACATCTTATTTTATATTTTTGATGAAAGAAAAAAAAACAACAGACATGATAAATAGAGACCGCATCTTTGATTTTGTCGATAAAGACTTACAAAACATACAAAACACATTCAAACACCTACATCAGCACCCAGAGCTGGCATTCAACGAGGTGGAAACTTCCAAATATGTGAGACAAGAGCTGAAAATCCTCAACATCCCGTTCAGGGAGGGATACGCCAAGACCGGAATCTTAGGCGTCTTAAAATGCAAGAATCCGAAGAAACGAATCATCGCCCTCCGCGCCGACATGGACGCGCTGCCCGTCGAAGAAGAGGTGGACCTTCCTTACCGGTCAAAAGAGAAGGGAGTGATGCACGCCTGTGGC
>Ga0172378_10005471_pt1 | contig 11865 bp, 7 predicted proteins | sample GrowelOW332metaG_FD_119755 | JGI IMG/M metagenome (GOLD analysis project Ga0172378, IMG submission 119755) | Groundwater microbial communities from an aquifer near a municipal landfill in Southern Ontario, Canada - Pumphouse #3_1 metaG | ecosystem: Environmental > Aquatic > Deep subsurface >... | reverse complement strand
GCGCTCCGCCACCGGTCGCTGCGGACTTCACAACCTGCCTGCGGACGCGCCGCTGCACCATCTGCCGGGCGTTGCATACAACCCTCCCGGCATCTGGCGCACCTGCGCATCCTCGGCGACGGTCGTTCGTCCTCGTTCCCTTTGGCCCCGCTTACCCCAACCTGCTCTCAAAAAGCCGCAATGGAAAATAATGAAAAGCAACGTGACCAATTCGCTGAACCTTTATCTCGAAGGCTCGTACTCCTCTTGCCCCGGAATAGTCATTGGTCCAAGTCCGAAAATTCCTTTGAGCGAGTAACCCCTAGGAACATCACGTTTTGGATCATATCGGAACTTGGGAAATGCCCGCGTGTTAGACGCGAGTCCTCGCAAGTCCTCTGGAAGAAATACGCCAGGTGTTCTGCTTGGCGTGAATCCATCGGTATGATGCATGGGATTATATGACATTATCGAATTACATTTTGTCATATCATATTCGTAACAATCGACGTGAACTAGACCGAAAGAATGTCCCAGTTCATGCTGCAACGTTGACTGAAAATTGCGCGATGAGTCCAACCCCGACGAGGATAAAATCACAACGCCGCCACCTGTATTAAAACCGCCATTCAGCGGGCGGCCACCGCCGCCAGGAAATCCGTCATGAGGATTCATCACAACAAAAAGCAGAATGTAAGGACATGTGTAACGGTTATACTTAAGGTCCGCTAGCAACTCACTTACGAATTGAGGGGCGGCATTTTCTGGCAACTCGCGATAGAATGCAAGTGGATGTTTGGACAGGTATATCTTTTGCTTGGCATCGGCGATAGCAAATGAATCCTTATTATGCATCAACTCAAGATATCTTGTCCTCGTCCACTCGAGGTGTCGCATCAATGAACTAATTTGTTCCTGAGATGGCTCCAGTTCGCCCTGCGGTACAAAGAAAATCGGCAAGACGGTCACTTCTTTGGGTAGACGTTTACTTGACAAGTTTCGTTTCGAGTCCCTATCATTATTTTTTGAAAAATCCCTCAACTTTGTAGGCGTCTTTGTATTCGCTTGAATACGTTTATCCTGCGGCTCGGTCTGGACGCGTGGTTGTTCCTTAGAAACTGAGGTAATGTCGGCCAATGAAGGTGGACAAAACGGCAAAGCCATTGCCAAAATAAACACTAAAAAACCATCAATACGTCCTACGCTCACAATAGAATCTCTCGCGCCAAGACAGCGACAACTACTTTCAATCGGCAACTTTGGATGCCACATTGGTGTCTCCATTCAAGTGCTCCAGCCTGTGCCCCTCGTCTTTTGCGAGGCCTGTATGCCGTGTCCAAAACGAACGAGAAAATAATCGCACATTCCGAGGCATTTGTCTACCCATCCCCGCCAATTTTTGAAAATAGTTTTAGTTTTATCTAATTGTAGCGCAACGTGTTATAAATACGTTGTCGCCCGAATGAACGGGTGGAAACACGCCGAAAGGAGACTTCACGCATGCAGATTACGAGGCCCAAACCCCGATGGGCCATCTGTGGAACAGCATCCAATCATGGCTCTTCCCCACGCTAGAGGACGGAATCGGAGCGCTGGGGGCGAGAAGCACCGGCTGTTCGTCGCGGTCTGCGAGCTGTGCGCCCCGCAGGACCACATGGGCGCGTACCCGCTGGTGCGGCAACGGCAGCCCGCCCACGACCGGCTGGCGTTGTGCAAGGCGTACATCGCCAAAGCCGTGTGGGACTTCGCCACCCCTATCCACGCCCGTGAGAAGGCCGAGGCCAAGCCGAAGTTGCGGCCCAAGCCCACGCGCGGGCGCCGCCGCTGGGCATTGTTGAACGCGCTTCAACCGACACCTTGGCCGTGAGCGATCCTGCGGTGTTGAAGGCCGTGCGGTATATCCGCGAACATGCGCATCAGAACTATCGCGTGAGCGATGTGGTTCGGCAGTCCGGCTTATCGTGCCGCGATTAATCGATACCCTGCACCGAGTCGGACGGCGTGCTCGGAAAGCACGCCCTGTGCGGCAGAGGAGAGTTTTGTTTGTGTCAAGGCGTTTAGAGCTTCGCAAAGGCTTGAGAGAAGAAAACGTCGTGCGGCGCAACTAAACAGTTTTACCTTTTACGGGAGTATGATAGAGTTATATTCATAATTGTATTGGGTTAATTGTGTGCTTGGAGGGTTGAGTATGAAATCAAACGCGCAGTGGGTTTTTGCGTTGAGTATCTGCTTGTCAGTGACCGGCCTTTATGCCGCTGAGGGTGTCTGGCTGGGCGGCAGCGGGTTGTGGAGTGTCGGCGACGCGTGGTTGAATGCGGTGATCCCTGCTGCGAGCGGCGATTCAGCCGTCTTTACCAGCGGAGGCGGCACGGTGACGAACGATCAGTCGGCATTGACGTTGGCCGGCATCACGTTGGGCGGGCAGGGCTATACGCTGACCGGCAACAGCGTGACGTTCGATGCGGGCGGATATCTGCGCAGCCAGGGCGGCTACCATACGGTTCAAACGCCGCTGGTGCTGTCCGGCGCGCTGGAGGTTTCGTCCGTCACCAATCAATCACTGGTCATCGACAGTGCGATCACGGGAACAGGATCGCTTACGACGCGTCTGGGCCGCGTGGTGCTCAATGGCACGAATACATTCAGCGGTAAGACGGTCTTGGCGACAGGCCTGCTGGAGGTGGCGTCGGTTGACGGGCTGGGCGATGGTTCGGGAAAACCAGTCCTTGGCCCCGGCACGTTGCGGATTCGTGGCACATCGGTCAAGACGCTGCCGGGTTATGAGTTGGCCAGTGGTGCGTCGCGCGGGGTGAGCGTGCTCGATGTGGCCGGCACGGTTGAAGTGAGCGGACCGGTGACAGCTCCGTCGGGGATCGCAGGCGCAATGATCAAGGCGGGGACAGGTACGGTTGTATATACCTATACGGGTTATCAGCGTCTGACGCAAAATACATCGGCGCAAGTGGCGGATCGGGATATTCCCATTGATGCGATCAATGGTGGTGTTTCCGCGAGCGATGGTTTTTATGGATACACGATTGTTGATGGCAAGGTGATCTTCGATGTCGGGACTGCGACGAACGACTTTGGTAATGCACTTGTGGTCGGTGCGCGTGCAGCGGGAAATCCTGAACTGGAATTGCGCAGTGGCACCTTGCGCCCTACGGATACCTGGTTTTCAATCAGCCGTGGCAACACCAATACAGCGACGTTCCGGATGCTGGGCGGTCGTCTTGAGGCATCCGGTTTGATCATGAGCTTTGCGGGAGGACGCAGTCTCTTCAGTTCGCGTTCCTATCTCTACCAGACTGCGGGCGCCATCGTGGTCAATGGCGACGCGTATGCACCGGAGAGTGGCGGTGGTATTGGGTATTTGCAATTTAGCGGCGGCACGCTGACCCACAAAGGCTGGGGCGAAGGTTTTGATTTCGCGCGCAGCGGCACCGCGGGTTCGCAGATGATCGTCGAGAGCAATGCCGTGCTTTCGCTGAACTCCTTCCGCGTCAATATAGGGGGCAGCCTTGCTGTGCGCAATGGCGGCCGTCTGAATATCCGGCATATGCGCGATGCCAGCAGCGGCTCAAGTACCTTCGATAATGCGACGCTGGGAGCCTATCCGGGAGCAGCGTATAACGACTGGTTCCATAGTCCCGGCGCATTCACGATCGGACCGGGCGGTCTGACGTTGGATGTCGCTGAATCGAATCAATATGCGTTTCTGAATACAGCGCCGCTGACGAATGGTGTGGGCACTGCGGGCACGATTCAGAAGACCGGTGCAGGGACAATGGCGATCTACAATGCGGAGATGCCGGTGACCGTGCAAAATGGCACCTTGCGAGTGTTGCAGGGCCATCTCTCCTATACGCGGCCGGAGCATACGATCACATTGGCCGATGGTACTGCGCTCGATTTGGCTTTGCCGCATGCCGGCGAGGCTGTCACGGTTGCTGCGAACGGGGATGTTTCCTATGCACTCGGAACCGTTTTTAGCGAGACGCTGCGTCCGGATGCGTGGAAGCAGAACAACGGCGCGTGTATACGTCGCGATGGATGGTTCGAATTGGCGCGGGCGCGCGGGGCTGTGACCGGTTCAATCATGAATCGGCGTCCATTCTCGGTAACGAATGCCTTTTCCGTCTCCTTCGCGGTTGCCGATCTTGCGGCCGGCGCACTGGGCAATTATGGTGACGGCATCGCCTTTGTTGTTCACAACGATGCCCGCGGCATCAACGCCTTCAGCACCAATTCAACCGGGTATGGTTATGCGGGAGCCTCATTGCCGATCACGAATTCCTTTGCCGTGATTCTCGACTTCACCAACAAGCAGCTCAAGTTCGGAACAAATGGTGTTGTGGCGGCGGCCTATTCGCTCGCTGTTCTGCCGGATCTGACGACCGGGAAGTCGGACAAGACCGCCTTGACGATTACGTATGATGGGGCCGCGAATGTTTCCTGTATCGTCAGTCGGAATGGTATCACGGCGACGCCGATCCTGTATGGCGTGAACCTAGGAACATTGACCCAGACCACGCATCCGTGGATCGGATTCACGGCCGGTAACTCGCCGTCGCGCAGCGGTGCGCACGCCGTGACGGACGTGGTACTCTCGCCCTATCCCTCCCAGGCGATTCGCAACAGCGTGGGTGGTTACGGCACACAGTCGACCATCAGCGGCGGACAGAATTTAAGCGTCAACCTTGCGCCGTCACTGCGTCAAAGCGGATTCTCGCTCGGAAAGCTGACCTACAGTGAAGACGCGGTTTTAACGGTGAACGATCTGGGTGTGACGCCTGCGCAGCCTGCGCTGACGCTTGGGGATGAGTCGCTCTGGAAGACGAATGGCAAATCGTTCTGGTATGGACCTGGCGAAGTCGCGATCACCTATCCGACGAATGATTACACGGGAACAGTTTATTCGAAGGCGCAGTATCGCGTGACGGATTCGTGGACCATCCGTTTTGATTACTACATCGGCGATCGGACGTCGAACCCACCTGCGGATGGATTCTCGTTGACCTTGCAGCCTATTTCGTTTTCAGAAACCGGTAACCAGCTGCAAGGAACCCTGCCCTCACGTGAGGTGTCAATCGGCTGGCGATATTACAAGGACAACGTCAAAACCACGCAACTTTTAATCAGCACGAATAAAGTTATGACCACGATTTCGACGAATATTGCACCGATTGATCTGGTCCAGAAAGGGAAAGCGCAGATGGTGTTGACGCATGATCGTGTGGCGAAGACAATCCAGATGACGGTTACGCAGACGAATGCGACGTATACGTATACGTTTGAAAACATCGATATTGCGGCCGCGCTCGGGACCTTGGATGCGTATGTTGGCTTTACAGGCTATGTGGGCGGACTCTATGCGGAAAACCGTATCAGCAACTTTTCGATGGATCTTCAATCAGCAGCGGTGGAGATCCCGCGCGGCTATCTGTGCATGAGCGAGGTCGCAGGAAGCGGTACGCTGATCAAGCGCGGTTCTGCGTCGCTGGGCATTAATGATGGACCCGACAATGCCTTGACCAATGCGGCAATCCGTCTTGAGTCCGGCGGGCTGGTTCTGCGCAAACAGCAGGTTGAGCCGGTGACAGAGGGCGATGATTATCAGCTGAACGGGCGAGCCATGTTTGTCGCAGGCGGCGCGCTTCAGCCCATGCCGTATGCGGGAAATTCCGCAGGCAATGTTGCGACGCGGCAGCGGCGCAAAGTTGCCGGAGATTGGACCGCTTCGTTTACCTATTATGTGCCGAAAAAGACCAGCCCGATTGCGGATGCGATCACCTTCTTTGTGCATAACGATCCGCGCGGCGCAACCGCACTGGGCGGACAATACAACGGTGGCGGATTAAGCGGCATCAGCAAATCCGTGGGACTCAACTGGGGCCTCTACAAGGATGCTTACTCGAATCGCGTGTACTGTGTGATCAATGACGTGCGCAGCACAGGGATTCCGTGTAATCCTGTACGTGTGTACGATACCATTGATGAAATCGATATGAAGGTGCGCTACTCCGCGACCAACAAGACGCTGGACCTGACAATGGTTCAAGGGTCGAACGTCTTTACTACGGCCTTCACGGATGTCGATATTAAGACGACGCTCGGTAGCGATTACGGATATATCGGGTTTGGCGGTGGCAGTGGCGGTTCGTATGGTGAAACCTGTTTCCGCGATTTCCTGTTTGTGCAGGATTCCCCGACAGCCGAGGCGAGCAGCGTGCCGTGTGTGAAAACGCTGGAACTGCCCGCAGGATCAACCAATGTGCTCACGCTGAACACGGTTGTGCCGAATCCCTCCTTTACGCTCGGGCAGGTTGTTGCCGGAGCGGACGCGACAGTAACGCTCCAGTCGCAGACGGATCAAGGTCAGGTGATCGTGACCAACGTAGTTGCCGATGGCGATTTGTCGCTCGCGGCCGAGGAGGGCACCACGCTGGAGCTTGCTGCGGTTTCAGGTGTTCGGACCGTGACGAAGTCCGGAACAGGCACCGTGGTCTACGCGGGCGGATGTTCCAGCAACGTCACACTCGTAGCCGGCACGCTCACGCTGAACAGCGCTTCGCTGACGCGCGATAATAGTCTGGTCATCACCTCAGGTACGACGTTGAATTTGAACTTCAGCGGGACAATGCTCGTGCATGGCCTGATCATCGACGGCCTTCAGCAGAAGGGCGGCATCTACAGCGCAGCGAATGCCGCATGGATCACCGGTCCCGGCATCTTAGCCGTGACCTATCCCGCCTTCTCAACCACAGTCATCCTGCGTTAAACGAAACAGAAAAGAGCAGTCAAGCCACCCGCTGCGCCGCTGTGCGACGGGTGGCTTTTGTGTCTGTGCGGTGACCGGCTCTTGACTTGTTCTGGCCACTGAAAATCGGTATGCTCTCTCTCAATTAAAACCGGATCAGGATGATGCGGACGGAAATGGTGGAGCGATGGTGCAACGAGAGATGCTTTTTCAGGTTGAGCAGCACGGGAAAGCCCCTTCTAATCGATGGCGCGTGCGGCGTGGGCAGCAGTGGGTTGTGATGGGACCGAACGGTTCGGGAAAGAGTCTGCTGGCCGCTGTGCTGGCGGACGAAGCGCGCGTGCGGACATGGCGTGTGACGTGGTCCGCTGCGGAGCTGGCGGAGCGCGTGGCATGGGTCGGTTTCGCGCATCAGTGCGCGTGTGTCGCAACGAGCTGGATGCAGGCGCGCTGGCATGCCAGCCTGGCCGACGATGAGACGCTCGTGGACGCCTTTCTCGCCTACGATTCCGTTTACGAAATCAATCCTTTCGAAGTCTGCGTCCGCGATACAGCGGCGCGTCGTGCATTTGAAAAACGGCGTAAAGCGCTTCTGCGCGATTTGGCACTGCAGCCGCTCTGCACCAAGGCGCTGACGCAGCTTTCCAACGGCGAGATGCGGCGCGTGCTGCTGGGACGGGCGTTGCTGAAAGAGCCTGCAATCCTCGTGCTGGATGATCCGTTTGCCGGGCTTGATCCTGCGATGCGGAAAACGATTGTGGCGGTGCTGGCGCGCATGGTCGACGCGGGGCTGACACTGATTTTGATGGTGCGCCATCGCGATGAAATCCCGCCGTTCTGCACACATCACCTGCTGTTGGAGAACGGTCGTTTCTGTGCGCAGAAAAAGCTGCACAGCGCAGGCGATGTTGCGCCGGACAAGGTTGTGGTTCGCGTTCAGAAAGCGGCGCACGCGACCGAGCAACCGGTGGTCGTGGAGATGTGCAACGTCTCGGTGCGCTATGGCCGCAAAAACGTCTTGGATCGTCTTTCGTGGTGTGTGCGTTCCGGCGAGCGCTGGCTGATTACAGGTCCTAATGGCTGCGGCAAGACGACCTTGCTGAGCCTGATCACGGGCGATAATCCTGCGGGGTATGCGAACGCGGTGCGCATCTTTGGACAGTCGCGTCAGGAGGGCCAGAGCGTGTGGCAGACCCGTCGGCGGATCGGCCATGTTTCGCCAGAGGTGCAGGCCTATGCGGATGAGACCATGACGGTACTCGACTGCGCCCTGAGCGCGCTCTATTCCGAGTCAGGTGTGCTGCTGACACCGCGCCCGCTGCATCGTCAGCAGGCTCGCGCTTGGCTGACGCGCTTCGGTCTCGCGGACGCGTTGCGGAAACCGATGTCAGAGCTTTCCGCCGGACATCAGCGGCTGGTTTTTCTTGCGCGGGCGCTGGTGGCACAGCCCGATCTACTCATCTTGGACGAACTCTGCATGAATCTGGATGAGGCAGCGAGATATACCGTTTTGCGCACGGTCGAGGCGCTGGCGCGACAGAGACCGGAACTGACGATGCTCTGCGTGGCGCATCGCGCGGACGATGTGCCCTCTGGCTTCACGCATCATCTTGCGCTGGAAAATATGTCCGCCACGCGCTCACGCACCCGCTGAGCTGCTCACGGTGCGGAGAGAAAGGTTGCGTAGTCCGTCCGCGCCGTGCGTAGCAGGGCGGGCGTGTCGAGTGCATAGGGACATTTGGCGCGGCACATTCCGCAGTCGCGGCAGTTTTTCACTTTTTCCATTTGCGCTTGCCATTCGGGGGACAGATAGACGTGCGTAGGCGCGCGGCGGAGCATGAGGGGCATGCGTGCGAGCCAGGAGATGTTGATGCCTTCCGGGCAGGGCATGCAGTAGCCGCAGCCGCGGCAGAACGAGGAGCCGAGTTCGGTCTTATCCTTTTCAATCGCCTGCTGCATGGCGTCATCGAGGTGCGGCGGATCGGCTTCAAGCTGGATGAATTCCTCGAGCTCCTCCCTGCGTTGGATGCCCCAGATCGGGACAACATGCTCAAACTGGCGCAGGAAGGCGAAGGCGATGTGGGCTTGCGCTAGGAGTCCTCCGGCCAGAGCTTTCATGGCAATGAGGCCGACATCGTGCTGCTGGCAGAGGCTAATCAGTTCAAGGTCCTTGGCATCCGAGAGCGCGGAGAGGGGGAATTGGACCGTGTCGTAGAGGGTACTGAGCACAGCGCCGCGCGCGCGTTCAATGCTGTGGTTGGTGATGCCGACAAAGCGCACTTTTCCCTGACGCTGAGCTTCGAGCATCGCATAGAGCGGGGACGCGGGATCGTCCGGCGCATAGAGCTGCGCGGGGTTGTGCAGCTGCAAGAGGTCAACGTAATCAGTCTTCAGGTTGCGCAAACTCGTTTCAAGATCTGCGCGCAGCCCATCGGCCGTGGTTGCCGCGCTTTTGGTGGCCAGGATGATGGCGCTGCGGCGGCCGTCTCCAAAGGCGGCGCCGAGCTTGCTTTCACTGTCGGTGTAATAGCGTGCGGTATCGTAGAAATTGATGCCTGCGTCGTAGGCGCGGTGCAGGATCTCTACAGCCTCCTTCAGGGGCGTGCGTTGAATGGGCAGGGCGCCGAAGGCTGTGCGCGAGACCTGGAGGTTGGTCTTGCCGAGGCGCGTGTAGGTCATTGCTTTTTGTGCGTGCATGGAGGGTATCGTTACAAAATGCGCAGAAAATTTCAATTTCTTTGATAAAATACGCGTAATTCGTGGTTTGTGGCTTGAAAACAGCGGGTTAAATTCAGTATACTATCGCCATCTTTTTTGGAGGGGTGTCTGAGTGGTTTAAAGAACCGGTCTTGAAAACCGGCGTATCGCAAGGTACCGGGGGTTCGAATCCCTCCCCCTCCGCCACTATTGTAATACAACTGTTAAACTATTTACTGTTAAACTGAAACTACTGTAAAATTGTACTAAAGACTTGAAACTACGAAAATTAGTTAAGCAGTGCAATCAGAAAGCTCAGTTGAACAGTTAGACAGTTGGTTGACGCGACGCAAGAAAGGAGTGGCAAGATGACGAACAACGAATTCAAGCTGGCTCTTGAGAAGCGTACCGTCTCATTCTCGGTGCAGGTTCTCAAAATGCTCCGCAAGATTTCGGTCGGTATCGAATCGCGCAACATCAAAGACCAGGTCGCACGTTCGGCTACCGCCATTGGCGCGAACTATCGCGAGGCGAATCGAGCCGAATCGAAGAGCGATTTTGTCCACAAGATATCGATTGTTGCCAAGGAAGCGTCTGAGAGCGAGTACTGGCTGTTGCTTTTGAAGGAGTTGTATCCGGATGTCGCTGAGATAGAGCCAACACGCGTTGAGACTTGCGAACTTGTCCGCATTTTCGACAAGATTCGCTATTCTGCTTGTGCGCGTAATGCGTAACGCGGCCCCCCGTGAGAAATTCGCTGTTTGGTGTTGTAAATACAGGGCGAAAATGCTATAAATCAAGCGTTTGTGAAAAGGGCGTGAAAAAGTTTTTGGAGGTTCGTGTTTTTGACCCTCCGCCAAATTTGCTTGCCCGGTTTGGGCGAAGACGATGCCGGGGATATGCAGGAGCGATCCTCGGTTTTCTTTTTGTAGGAGGAGATTATGCCGAAAGCGAAACAGACCCCGAAGAAGTCAAAGGCATCCCCCGGCGCACCAGCAGCAACGCCTGCGGTGCCGTGTAAAAAAGCAGCGACGGTCAAGGCCAAGCCAGCATCTGCCAAAAAGAGCGGCTTATCGGCGAAATCATCTGCACAGCCCGTGGCCTCTGCGATCTCGAAACCGGCTTTACCGGCTATGGCGTCAACGGTTAGGCCGATGCGCAGCAGTACGCGCGACGTGCGCGCCATCGATGTTGCGGCAGCCCCGACGGCTGCCACCTGTCCGTTGGTGCTCGACGGCGAACTTTCCGTCGCGCGGTTCTCGCCGAAGAACTGTCTCAGCTGCGACGAATTTGATTGCCGTTTCTGTCTTGCCGAAGAGGGATCCGGCGATTTGTCGAGTCTCTTCGACGACGAAGAGTCCGATGAGGTCGACGAGGCTGATGGTTTCAGCTTTGACCGTGAATCGGGCGAACGCGATGACGGTTGGGACGATTCATCAGAGGAAGACTATTAACGAGAGAGGGTATGGCTGCTTCACGATTCATCAATCGCTTGGTTGACCGGGTTGACAAGATCGATCCGGAGAGTCTGCAGTCGCACTTGTTGCGCCTGGCGCAGGAACATGGGTTTCTGGAGACGATCTTTCAGTCCATCCAGGAGGGGATCCTTGTGATCAACATGGATGGTCTGCTGATCTATGCCAACCGGGCGGCGGAAGGCATGGTCGGACTGGATTTCGCCAAATCCAAGGGCCGGTCCGTCGTACGTCTATTGCGGAGCTGGGAGTGGGAGCACCTGCTCGAACAGCGGCTGGACAGCGAGGAGAATTGGGCGCGCGTGGTGACGCGTGAGATCGAGCTGGCCTATCCGGATCATCGTTACATCAGCGTCTATGCCAAGCCCTTCAAAGGCGCGGCGGAAGATGGCCATGGCGTCTTGATCATCCTGCGCGACATTTCGCGCGAACGCAATCTCGAGGCCTCGGTGATCGAATCCGAGCGCATCAACGCCGTGAAGAATCTGGCTGCGGGGCTGGCGCATGAAATCGGTAATCCGCTCAACGCGCTGAATATCCATCTGCAGTTGCTGTTGCGCGAGCTGGACGAGGTGAAGGACGTCGCCGTGCGGCAATCCTTGCAGGAGCTTGCCACGGTTGCACGGAGTGAGATCGAGCGGTTACATGCGATCAATACCCAGTTTCTCGGCGCGATCCGTCCGCAGAAGGCGGAGTTGAAACCTGAGCATCCCGAGCAGATTCTGCAAGAGACGCTGAACGTGATGCGCACGGAATTTGAGAATCGCAGGATTCATGTTTCGCTCGAATCGTCGGAACGCATTCCGACTGTCCATCTGGATGCGGCGCAGATCAAGCAGGTCTACTTCAATGTGATCAAGAATGCGCTCGAGGCGATGCCGGATGGCGGTGCGTTGCGCATTGTTTTCAGCGTGGACGATGTCTTCGTCGATATTGCTTTTATCGATACCGGGT
>Ga0172378_10005470_pt1 | contig 11867 bp, 6 predicted proteins | sample GrowelOW332metaG_FD_119755 | JGI IMG/M metagenome (GOLD analysis project Ga0172378, IMG submission 119755) | Groundwater microbial communities from an aquifer near a municipal landfill in Southern Ontario, Canada - Pumphouse #3_1 metaG | ecosystem: Environmental > Aquatic > Deep subsurface >... | reverse complement strand
GTAGGCAATAGCTATGTTAAAATAACTTGGAATAATCCAGCTGGATTACTACCAACAGGTACTGGCTTGCGTTATTTTAATATTCTGCGCAATGAAACCAATATTGGAAGTATCTATCTTGATAAAGGTAAGGGAACTTATAATTATATAGATACCGGTACCGATGTGACCAATGGAAATCAGTATCGATATAAAGTTCAAGCAGTTTATGAGGAAGATGGGAATCCAATAAGCGCAGAGCTAAAAGCTACCCCACTGGCGATTACTGCATTTTCTTTCAGTAATCCTCCTGCAACCGGAACCATTGATCATACCAATAAAACCATCAAAGTAGTTGTTCCGAATGACACTAATGTTACTAACTTAGTAGCTACTTTCACAGCACCAAGGGCTACAGTAAAAGTTGGGGATACAACTCAGGCCAGTGGCACAACTGCGAATGATTTCACTGACCCTGTAATGTATGATTTAACTACCAGTAATGATGCTTCCACTTGTTCTTATGAAGTAACGGTAAAAGAAAAATTGGCTACACCATCTCCTTCTACTATAGAATCAAATACAACTACCTCCAGTTTTAAAATTCAGTGGGGTTCGGTTTCAGGTGCAGAAAGTTATTTACTGGATGTTTCCACTGACGGCGGTTTTTCCAGTTTCCTGAATGGTTATCATAATAAGAGTTTAACCACTACCTCTTGCACTGTCAATGGTCTTAGTGCCAATACAACTTATTATTATCGGGTAAAGGCAATTGCCAGCGATCCGGATTTGAATAGTAATTATTCTATTACTAAAGCAGTTAAAACTAACGATGTTTCTGAAGGCACAGGTAGCACAGAAATCAGCAGCAGTGACGAAACCACAATAAATGTAGGAGCTTATGATTCCGGGCACGAAATTGTTACTCCTACTGTGAAAGTGCATCCTACCGAGTTTGTTTCTTCTGGAAATGATATCATTACTGTTTCTATGAGTTATGGAACACCTCCTGAGGGTTTGCAGTATAACCTTGCCTTTAATAATCGTAGTATCGGCATTGGAACTTATGTTCTTTATTATACGGGTTTGCTTTATGATCCGACTGATGTTCGTTATCGTTTGAATGGTGGTGAATTACAGACTGTTACTTTCATTGTCAATCCAGTAACGGAATCTGGGGATAAATCAATAACAGTGACAATAAATAATTTACCTGAACTAAGCAAAGCAACTTATAATCTGCAAATTGTTCTTAATAATGAAAGTGGGCAGACCCTTCCCGTAGTTCTTTCCTCTTTTACAGCCACTTTAATGGTTCAGGGTAAAGTGCGTCTGGAATGGGTAACTCAATCGGCATCAGGTTTATCTGGATTTAGAGTATTGCGTAATACTGTAGATGAAATTTCTACAGCTGTAGTAGTAAGTTCTTTAATTGAGGCAAATAATACTTCCACGGCTGTTACCTATCCCTTTATTGATAATGAAATTCCCTGCAACGGCACTTATTATTATTGGCTACAGATTGAAGGACAGGATGGCTCTGTATCTTATTATGGCTCAATTGCTGTGGAAGTGACCAATGGCAATAATCCTGATATTCCGATTCCACAGATTACGGCTTTAAATAATCCTTTCCCCAATCCCTTCAATCCTTCTTTGACCATTCCTTTTGATCTTAGCAAGGATGGTAGGGTAACGATTAAAATCTACAACCTGAAAGGGCAACTGATTAAGAACTTGTTAAATGAAAATAAAAAGGCAGCGAACTATTATATCGTTTGGGACGGAAAAGATAATAACGGGCACATTGTTTCTGCCGGAACTTATATTGTGCGGATGAATGCTCCCGAATATAATTCTTCTCGTAAGATTGTGATGGTTAAATAACACAATAATACATTTCTGCAAGGTGCGTAGTTTTTTTACGCACCTTTTATTTTATCTCTGAAAAATGGAAGATTAGCAATTCATAGTATCGCTAAACAATTAGGTTCCTTGCTATGTTTAGTTACTTCCAATTGTGGAATAGTGCAATTAACTAATATTATCTTGCCTGAGGATAGTTTTGAGGGATGAGTTCTTTAAGTAAATTTCGGGCAAAAATGAAAGAAAAAATGAGCAGCAGTTTTAGCACAACTCTCTAATATCCCTATTTCTTGTAATAAAAAAGAGTAGTTAGACCATTTCAGTGTAAGTAAAGAATAGGGGAGAGCATAAAAAAATAAATTTGCGCTTGACAGTTTTCTGACTATAATAATATTAGCACTCAAATGAATTGACTGCTAAGAAAACGAAAACAAAATAATTAATATTATGGAGGAAAACAAGATGGCAAAACAAATGCAATATGCACATAGTGCTCGCACAAGTTTAAAAAGCGGTGTGGATAAACTGGCTGATGCCGTAAAAGTTACCCTTGGTCCGAAGGGTAGAAATGTTGTATTGGATAGAAAATATGGCTCTCCTACAATTACCAATGACGGAGTGACCATTGCCAAAGAAATTGAGCTGGAAGATGAATTTGAAAACATGGGTGCTCAGCTTTGTAAAGAAGTTGCTGAAAAGACTCATGACACTGCTGGTGATGGAACAACCACAGCTACAATTTTGGCGCAAGCTATTATTGAAGAAGGTTTAAAACATGTAACCGCCGGCGTTAATCCAATGTATTTGAAGCGTGGTTTAGAAAAGGCAACTAAGGTTATAGTGGATAAGATTAAAGAATATAGCAAAGAGATTAAAAGTAGCGAAGAAATTGCTCAGATTGCGGCTATTTCTGCTAATAATGATCCTGAGATTGGAGCTCTTATTGCTGAAGCTATGGATAGTGTTGGTAGAGAAGGAATCATCAATATTGAAGAAGCAAAATCTATTGATACTGGCTTGGAAAAAGTAGAAGGAATGCAATTTGATCGTGGTTATATTTCACCCTATTTTGTCACTAATGCAGAAAAGATGATTGCCGAGTTGGAAGATCCCTTTATTCTGATTTACGATAAAAAGATCAGTGGGCTCAAGGAATTGCTGCCTATTTTGCAGGAAGTTTCTCAGAATGGCCGTCCCTTATTGATCATTGCAGAGGATATTGAAGGTGAAGCTCTTGCTACTTTAGTAGTTAATAAACTGCGCGGAATTCTGAATGTGGTAGCGGTTAAAGCTCCTGGTTTTGGAGATCGCAGAAAAGCTATGTTGGAAGATATCGCAGTTCTTACTGGAGCAACTCTTATTTCTGAAGAGATGGGCAGAAAACTTGATAGCGCTACAATGAGTGATTTAGGGCGTGCCAAGAAGATAATTGTGGATAAAGAAAATACCACTATCCGTGAAGGTGCTGGTGATCCTGAAGATGTTCAAGCCAGAATTAAACAAATAAAAGCTCAGATCGAAGAGACTACCTCCGATTACGATAAAGAAAAACTTCAGGAACGTCTTGCCAAGCTTTCCAGTGGAGTAGCCGTTCTTAGAATCGGAGCAGCTACCGAAACTGAAATGAAAGAGAAAAAAGCTCGTGTTGATGATGCTTTACATGCTACCCGGGCTGCAGTTGAAGAAGGAATTGTTCCCGGTGGTGGAGTTACTTTAATTCATGCTGCAAAAGCTCTTAAGCAAATGAAAGGGCTCTCTTTTGAAGAGAAAATGGCAGTGGATATTCTTTCTAAAGCGTTAGAAAAACCCGCATATCAAATTGCTGCTAATGCTGGAGAAGAAGGTGCCGTGGTAGTTGAAAAACTAAAAGGTTTCCGCGATATCCATATGGGATTTAATGCTGCGAACGGTGAATATGAAGACCTCTTCAAAGCCGGAATTATTGATCCTGCCAAGGTTGTGCGTTCTGCTATCCAAAATGCAGCTTCCATAGCTGGTTTGATGTTGACTACTGAATGCACAATTACCGATATCAAAGAACCAGAACCTGCAGTTCCAATGCCCAATCCAGGTATGGGTGATATGTATTAATTTCACAATAAATCATATAACAAGAATGGGCCTCTCAATCCAGGAGAGGCTCTTTTATTTAATAAGCAATTATCAATAAAAAAAAGACTCCTGCAGATTGCGCTGCAAATTATAACATTAGATCTGAAGTGAACAAGATTTGGCTAGTATAGTTAAAAATTATCCCCTCTATAGTTTTTATTCCTATAAGACACATATAAGCATCAATTACAATTGGAAAGATTAAAGTAACAATACAAAAACATCACGATAATTCCCCTCTTGAAACTGCATTATACCAACTGTAACAATCAATTTTGTAATAAAATCCCAATAATTTTGTCTCCTATTATCCTTGCTCGAGGCCATTAATCTATCGTTTAACAGGCCTTAATCAAGCGTTAATAATTAACGCTTGATTAAGGCTAGATTAACACTTGATTAACGCTTTCCATTAAGAGCGAGTAGTTGAAGTCGAAGCCGATAGACAGTTTATCCAAAAGTAATAAATACCTGATGACAGATAGATATATTAGGAAAGTACTTAATATCAATCCATAATTTTAAAGTTCGGGGAAAATGAGCTAACCTGTTCTTGCTTGGCAAATAAACTGAAGTTAATCAGCGGACTTTGAGCTTGCCTGTTTTTAGGATAATTTTATTCAACGATTCAGTTGCTGAAAATGTCTATAAACTATGTGGTTACATTATTGGGATTTTTTGGTTAGCGGGAAATTTCTGATGAATTGTAGAAACAGAATATAACTTTTTTCTTAGGAACTGAACTTAATAAAAAAGGGGGGTACTTTTTTCCTTTACTCGGCAAAGAGATTCTGCACTTTTTTCTTGACAACAAATCTTAATGCAGCATTTGGATTAAAATCTATACATATAAAGCTAGGGAACAACTAATGAAAGAAGGTTTAATACAAAAAAATGACTATCATTCCATATTCTTTTCAGATCGAGCAGAGGAATGTGGAAGTGAGATAAAGGCCTTATTTCTAAATCATCTGGAATATTCATTAATAAAAGATACAACCACTGTTAGAAATTGGGATATATATTATGCTTTGGCTCTCAGTTTACGCGATCTATTAATTGAGAGATGGTTACGCACTCAATATGAATATCGAAAGCAGGATGTGAAGAAAGTCTATTATCTTTCAATGGAATTCTTGCTGGGGCGAATGCTAACCAACAGTTTAATAAATCTGGAAGTGTACAACGAAGTTTACGATATGTTAAAGCAGATGGGTTACCGCTTGGAAGATATAATTGAATTGGAACCGGACATGGGTTTAGGAAATGGAGGTTTAGGACGTTTAGCTGCCTGTTTTATGGATTCTTTAGCCACCCAAGCTTTTCCTGCTTATGGTTATGGAATTCGTTATGATTTTGGCATATTCAAACAGCAAATTGTTCAGGGTTATCAAGTTGAAGAACCAGACCACTGGCGAAAAAATGGTTGCCCATGGGAAATAAATCGTCCGGAACTCACATACCGAGTTCGTTTTGGAGGCAAAGTTATTACGCAGACCCTTCCTGATGGCAGAATTGAATATCATTGGGTTGATACAGAAGATGTTATGGCTGTTGCTTGGGATATTCCTGTTCCTGGTTATGAAGTAGATAATGTAAATAATTTACGTCTTTGGCAAGCAACCAGCAGTGATGAATTTGATTTGGAATATTTTAATAGTGGGGATTATGTAAAAGCGGTGGAGAAGAAAACCATTTCCGAGAACATCAGCAAAGTGCTCTATCCCAATGATAATGTTCATTTAGGTAAGGTGTTACGTTTGCAGCAGGAGTATTTTTTTGTTTCTGCTACGCTCCAGGATATTTTTTCGCATTGGAAAAGGGATCATAATAGCTTTACGGACCTTCCAGAAAAGATTGCTATTCAGTTAAATGACACTCATCCAGCTCTTGCCATTCCTGAAATGATGCGTATTTTGATTGATGAGGATCGTCTCAGTTTTGATTCTGCCTGGGAGATTACAAAGCGTTGTTTTTCTTTTACAAACCACACAATTTTACCTGAAGCTTTAGAAAAATGGAGTATTTCTCTTTTTGAGGAATTACTGCCGCGTCATCTATTACTTATTTATCAAATAAACAGTGTAGTAATGGAAGAAGTTATTCGCTTATATCCAGGTGATATTGTTAAAATGCGTAATGTCTCTATAATTGAAGAAACTAATGGAAAAGCAATTAGGATGGCTCAGTTAGCAATTCATAGTGCACACAAAGTGAATGGGGTAGCCAAATTACATACCAAAATTCTATGTGAGAGAATTTTCCCCGATCTTGCTGAAATGTATCCTGATAAATTTCATAATATTACGAATGGTATCACTCCTCGGCTTTGGCTGCATACTTGTAATCCTCAATTAGCCAGTTTAATTACAGAATATATAGGAAACGGCTGGATTAGGAATTTGGAAGAAATTAGTAAAATTGAACAGTATATAGATAATTACGACTTTCGTACTTCCTTTGCTGAAGTGAAGCAGATCAACAAAAATCACTTAAGTAAATACATTTACCGAGAAACAGGTATCAGAGTGCAGGATAATTCTCTCTTTTATACTCAGATAAAACGATTGCATGAGTATAAACGTCAATTATTGAATGTGTTAGGAGCGATTGCTCGTTATTTTCAGATAAAAGATAATCCGCAAGGTGATTTTGTTCCGCATACAGTTATTTTTGCCGGAAAAGCGGCTCCCGGATATTATTTAGCTAAACGACTGATAAAATTGATAAATAACATTGGGGAAGTGGTGAATAAAGATCCTGATGTTAAAGACCGTTTGAAAGTAGTCTTCTTGCCAAATTATTCTGTTTCTCTGGCAGAAAAGATTATTCCGGCAACAGATCTTTCCATTCAAATTTCTACTGCAGGTTATGAAGCCAGCGGAACGGGAAATATGAAATTTGCTTTGAACGGAGCTTTAACCCTGGGAACTTTGGATGGAGCCAATATCGAAATGTCTGAAGAAATCGGAATTGAAAATATGTTTATTTTTGGCTTGAATGCAGAGCAGGTAAGACATCTACAACAAAGCGGTTATAACCCCTATAGTTATTATGAAAATGATCCTGAACTGAAGAGAGTAGTTGATTCCTTAATAGATGGCAGCTTTGAGGAAGGCGAAAAAGGTCTCTTTCTGCCTATCTGGAAATCACTTATGGAAGAAGGTGACTTATATCTAAACTTAGTTGATTTTCGTGCTTTTATGGATGCATTTGATAGAGTTGATACACTTTATCAAAACCGCGAACAGTGGATAACAAAAGCTATAATAAATGTATCTAAAATGGGGAGATTCTCCAGCGATAGAGCAATTATGGAATATGCTAATCAAATTTGGAACATTCAACCCTTACCCTTGGTATTGAACAACGGGAACAACAATTCTTCTGTATGAACAGGATAAAAACCTGTCTCCTCTTTCTTTGTGGCTGTCTTTATCTTTTTCCCTTGACTGCTGCCATTGTTATAAATGAGGTTTGTTACGATCCAGTTGGTTCTGATGATGGTTTTGAATGGATAGAACTTTTTAATAACGGCAATAGTTCTGAACAACTGGAAGGGGCAAAAATTGTCTCTGGAGGAGCTTCTTTTACCCTTCAATACACTATTCCATTTTTTGAATTAAGACCAGGTCGTTATTTATTGATAGGGGGTTCCTCGGTTCCTAATGCTCAACTTATCTATAATTTTAGTTTTCAAAATGGTGGTAGTGAAACAGATGGTATCTGTTATATTAGTCCAGATGGAATTTATACTGATACTGTGCTTTACGATTCTCCTAATACAAATCAACTGATAGATGATACTAATTATCCCGGAATTTATTTTGCACCAGATGTTATAGCAGGTAATTCTCTGGCAAGAATTATTGACGGTTTGGATACTAATAATTGTGCAATAGATTTCATTGCAGAAGCAAATCCTACTCCCGGCTTGCCAAACCGGCGCCATTGCGATTATGCTTTTGGCCAATATAATTTTAATTATGATTATGGCTTTGCCGAAATAGATCTGTGGTTGAAAAATCTTAGTTCCATCACTCCTCTAATATCAGCAGAATTATCTGTTATGCAAAATGATGATTTACTGGCTCAGCAGATTATTTCTCCCATTCCTGCATTAGATTCATTGTGGGTTAATTTAGCTTTTTACTGTAACAATTATCCTCTGATTTTAAAGCTAAATTTAACAGACGATCCGGATTCTACCAATAATATATTATTGATTCCTATAAATCCGGATATGGAACAGGGAATTTATATCAACGAATATTTGGCTAATCCCGAAACCAATAACCAGGAATGGATTGAGCTCTACTGTGGAATTAAACAGCGAGGGGATTATTATATTGAAGATAGTTCCAATTCCAAGATCCGTTTTTCTTTGCCCGAAAACAGTGGCTATTATGTTATCTGCCAATATCCAGAGGAATTACTTATTCGCTATCCGGATTGTCCAATAGGTTCTGTTATTTTAGCTGAGAGTTGGACATTTCTAAATAATTCTGGAGATCTTTTGGTTTTGAAAAATGAATCGACAACTTTGGATTCTATATCTTACACTGGAGAGGAAATATTAAAAGGAATATCCCGTGAAAGAGTTTTGAGCGATTCCACTGTTTTCTGGCAAAATTGTTATAACGAAATAGGAGGGACTCCTGGTTTACCAAATAGTATTTTACCCCAAACAGAACTTCCTGATTTAGGGAAAGTTACGCTATCTGGAAGTCCCTGTAATGCTAAAGCTGGCGAAAAAATCACCCTTGCTTACAATTTTCCTGCTGAAACTAATCGTATTTCCTGCCGTATTTTTGATTTGAGTGGCCGTAAAATTTGTACAATTGCAGATTATTCTTTAGTAAATGCTTCAGGATTTGTTCATTGGAATGGTTGCAAACAGGATGGCACTTTTGCCCCTCGCGGACTTTATATTATTTTATGGGAATCGCAAAATGCGAGTGGGGGGAAAATAATGCGCAAACAATTTACTGCTGTTCTGAAAGGATAATTGCTATTTTCTTCGGTTGACAAGGATTAGAGGGTTTAGAAAATTCAAAACTCTCAGAGCGACACAATAATAGCGATGGGTGCGTAAAGCACTCGAAACGAGGATTTTAGGACTGAATTTTAGAAACAAGGATTTAAGGATTTTAGGATTTAGAGGATTGTATTATATAAACAATAAAAGCCCCTCAGGGCGACACAATGATAGCGATGGGTGCGTAAAGCACTCGAAACGAGGATTTTAGGACTGAATTTTAGAAACAAGGATTTAAGGATTTTAGGATTTAGAGGATTGTATTATATAACCAATAAAAGCCCCTCAGGGCGACACAATGATAGCGATGGGTGCGTAAAGTACTCGAAAAAGATATGTTATATTTCCCCTCTCTTCTTGCAAACTATCCCATCAGCTTTTGGTATATATTGTAATTTTCCAGATCAAAACAATAAAAATAGATCTCCATCTCAGGATGCTCTTCTACAAATTCCTGTGCTGTAGAAATAGCTACTTTGGCTGCTTCATCTTTGGGAAAACGATATACACCTGTAGATATATTGGGAAAGGCAATGGATTTGATTCTATGTGAAAATGCCAGTTCGAGGGACTTTTTATAACAAGAAGCCAAAAGTTCCGCTTCCCCTGAGTTGCCTCCTTGCCAAATAGGACCAACTGTATGGATAACAAATTGTGCCTTAAGATTATAACCCCTGGTAATCTTTGCCTCACCTGTTTTGCAACCGCCCAATGTTTTACATTCTTCTAAAAGACCTTTTCCAGCAGCTCTATGAATTGCACCATCTACTCCTCCACCACCTAAAAGGGTACTATTGGCTGCATTTACAATTGCTTCGCCCTTAAAATTAGTTATATCACCAAATCTGAGTTCTATCATTCTTTCACCTCCATTTGATAATTGGGCTGGTAAGTTCTTTTTCAACTTATATGTTAATCCATTCCAAAACACTTAATGATTATGCAGAATTCCGTCAATGAAAATAAGCCATTGGCAACAGCAAACATAAATAAAAGATGTTCTAGCAAATTTTTTGCACAAACACAAGACCCTAAAAGAAAAAATAGCATAACTCCTTATTGCTTAATCGGTTCTAAGGCAACTCCGTAATAATAAAGTAACAATGAAGTAACGCTAAAGTAGTTTCGTTATTAGAGTATTAGAGAATCGTTACCGAAAGTCTACAGAGTGAAGCAAGGAACGGGAAAAGCATTATTTTCCTTGACCTTTTCCTCATAACTGCAAATTATGATTACAAATTTAAGAATAGGAGGTAAAATCTGTGATCAACTCTAAAATGAATGCATAACAGCATAGGAAAAAAGAATCTATATTTTTAGTTCTGCTACAAAGCTGTTATGCTTGCCAAACCAGAAAAATGCCAAAAAATAACTATAGGAGCTACAATGCAGGCAATACAGCTGAAAAATATACACTTTACCTATCCCGATCAATATCAAGAAATTCTATCCGGAATTACTCTGGATATTTGTGACGGACAAAAAATAGCCCTTATCGGAAAAAATGGGTGCGGAAAATCAACCTTGCTAAAAATAATAATGCGAGAATTGCAGCCAACTTCCGGTTCTATTTCTTACCCTAATTCAATTCCCAAAATTGGTTATCTGCCTCAGGATCTTATGGTTCGTGGTAGTATAACCGTGCGTGATTATCTATTGCAAGTAGATATTAACAGTTATAATATAATTAATGAAATCAATGCCCTTTCCAGAATAGACAACCTTCAGGAAAAAGATGGCTTGCGTCTTGCTGAATTGTGGCAAGAATATGATCAAAGTAATGTAATAATGTGGGAACAAACGGTGGATGATGTGATAAGAGAAATGGATTTGAATCTCCTTGCCCAACAAAGTTTCAACACTCTTTCCGCAGGAGAAACAACCCGCGTTCAGCTTGCTTCGCTTTTATTACAAAATCCGGATATATTAATTTTGGATGAACCAACAAATCATCTTGACCTAAAAGAACTCGTCTGGTTGGAAAATTGGCTAAATGCCTATCCTAAAGCTATCCTTTATGTTTCCCACGATAGAATTTTCATTGATAACACTGCTTCAAAAATCATTGAACTGGAAAAAGGAAAAGTACTGATTAGAACAGGTAATTATCAAAGCTTTACCAAAGATAAGCAGGAATTACAGGAACACCAATTAAAACAATATACTCAGCGCACAAAACTAATTGGTAAACTGCAGAAAGCAGCTGAAAAAAGACATAAATGGGCAAATAGCTTTCAAAAAGAAACTCGTCCTGAGGGGGGTGGTTTTAAATATGAATCAATTTTTAATGCTGCCAGAACAATGAATCAACAGGCAAAACATATTGAAGAGCGCATAACTATGCTGCAAACCCGCTTTCCAATTGAAAAACCGATCAAAGATAAGACCAGAAAAATAGTGTTTTCTCCTGCCACAGGACAACAAAAAGAACTGCTTTCTCTTACAGATATTGATTTTGCTTACGGAGAAAAACAGGTTTTGCATAACCTCTATTTTTATATCTGGAGCGGTGAAAAAATCTGGCTTGCAGGAGCAAACGGAAAGGGTAAAACTACTCTGCTGCAAATAATTGCTGGCGACCTGAAACCTACAAAAGGGACTGTTTCCTATGCTAATTTTTTAAGATTTGGAATATACAATCAGGACTTGAATTTATTGCCTGTGAATTTAACTATTTTGGAGTATTTGAAACAATTCTCCGCCAGCGAAATTGAGATTCGTAATTTTATGGGATGCTTAGGACTAGCAGGAGATATTGCCTATCAGAAAATAGCAACTCTTTCTTGGGGTGAAAAAGCAAAAGTGCAACTAACTGCTTTATTATGTGGAGAATACAATCTCCTGCTTCTGGATGAGCCAACCAATCATTTGG
>Ga0172378_10005469_pt1 | contig 11867 bp, 7 predicted proteins | sample GrowelOW332metaG_FD_119755 | JGI IMG/M metagenome (GOLD analysis project Ga0172378, IMG submission 119755) | Groundwater microbial communities from an aquifer near a municipal landfill in Southern Ontario, Canada - Pumphouse #3_1 metaG | ecosystem: Environmental > Aquatic > Deep subsurface >... | reverse complement strand
GGTCAATCACCTTCGAAATAGGCTCTTCCTTAACCGAAGCGAACAACATCAACGGCATTGTCGCCGCTAACACAAAAAAACTCATGCATCTATTCATGACTATCAATATTAAAATTACGCATTATTAAATTTACAATTACAGTATCAGCAGAACAAATATATGCCTCGAATTCTTTACTTACAAATATAATCATATAAAAAATACAATAAACGATTTCATCTAAAAAACTAATTTCAGAAATAACTATAATGAGATATTCCCAGACTCAAAAGTCGAGAAAGCAATGAACCATCCACAAAACGGACCTATCATAAAACATTCGATAATATTAACAACCATAATCCCTACGTGTATTAAAGTAGAAAAATTGATCTGGAATGTTCGAGAAACAGTAATATGCCAATAAAACTTCCTGTGCCAATAAAAAAAGCGTTTTCATCATTTCTTTCATTTAATCTGTAAACATATATTATCAACAAAAACCGGATGAAATGTGCTTTATAGTCAGATTATCATTGCTTTTAGGTGCATAACAGTAAAATACTTTTTCTATTTATCCAAAAGTGATCCGTTATTTTTTTTAATATATATATAGTCAACACTTTTGTGGTATGTACTTTTAGCTCCAAAATGTCATACTTTATTCATTTCTATTTCTAACAGAAATTTTAAAATAGATCATCACACATATAAAGAAAGGAATGAGAAGTTTCTGTGATATAAACAGTTTTGAAAATACACAGAAAACAATTATAAGTACGAACACATATAAAGACAAAAAGATTCTCAATTCATCTATTACGCAAAATCTTTTAGATTTTATCAGACTTACTTAATAGGAATCAGTCGAACTCTCAATACTCCTTTCTCATTTGGTTTTAGCTGCATTACAAATCCAACTCTCACCGTGCCAGAATTTGGAGCATCATAAAAATGTTCCGGTTCATTTGACCAAATTCTCAATTTTATCTGTTCAGGTGAATCAACAATCAAATCCAACATTTTTCCTTTTTGTCTCAATAGAATTGTATCGCTAGATACAATTTTGGCAGTTGCCGAAGTACACATTGTCCATTGAATTTGTGCCATTTGTTCATTAGCTGTCAAACTATCAACTATCTGAAGATATTTATTGTTAATGAGAACAGCCGTACGTGTTGCTGATTTTAAATCTGCTTTCAAAACTCCACTCAAATCAATCGTTGCACCACGCATTTTTTTACTGATAATGACCTCCTTAATCGTGGCAGGAATGTTTACATCATGATAATGTCCATTAATAGTCAAAGTATTATGATGTAAACTGTTCATTCGAAGAATCTTCCATCTTTGACCATCTTGCTTTCCGTTAAACAAATCAACTTTAGCTTTTTCTAGAGACTCATATTCTTGACTTCCTAAATCCATAGCCCAACGAACGCCCAATGCATCAAACACAAAAGAACCAGCATCCATATGAGCATGACTATGAAAGGCAAGTCCTCCCTTAATGCCAAAAAAAATACTATTCAATTTCCATCCTGAACGGACAAGAACTACTGGCATAATCCCTCTCCCTACCCACATTGTTTGTTTAGGTTTACTTATTTTATTGAATTTAATATCTTTCAAAAGAGTTAAAAGTAAAGGGGAATATCTCCCAATTGATATTTGAGACCTATCTAGCCTGTCTTTCTCCCACCATAAAATAGAAGAATCTTTTACTTCTTTTGCAAACCAAAACGTGGTTAAGTTACAAGTAGGAAGGGAGTTTGAACAATCTGAATAATTAAAACAATATCCACTCGGCCCAACCATGTGTAACATATAATATGCCGATTCAAGGAATCCTTTTGATTGTGTCAAACCGTTATCTGTTCCAAAAATATTTTCTAATTCAGCATTTAACAAAACTTGAAGCTCAGTACCATATTCCCAATAGTCATATCCTTCAGGATAGGCTCCATCTGGTGCATAAGATTGCAGAGGCAAATGAATCGTATTCATACATTTCTCTATAATATCAGCAGATGCTCTCGGTTCAACATCAAAAATAGCTAACGCACCATACACTAACCCAGCATTACAAACAGAATTCCAGTTTGTATTAAGAGAATAGAACCAATTGCCTGGTCTTGTTTTTGAAGAGTTAAATCCTTTTTTTACAATCGCTTCAGATATTAAAGTTTTTAATTCCGAGGATAATTGATCATAAAGCCAATCGTAAGCAATTGCTAAACTCATTGTAATAGTACTAGTATCCAAATAATGATTAGGATTCCAATTGGGAAAAGAACATAATGATTTAATCTCAGGTTCTACTCTATATAAATATTTTTTATCATGAGTAATTCTATATGCATATGACAAATAAAATATACGTTCCGAACATTCATACCCAGCTTGTAATCGTTTCGCCTCAATATGATAAAAAACAACAGGCATTTTAAGCAATTTGTCACATTTATCTATTATCATCTGATGAATTTTCAAAAAACCAGGTTGAGTATGAATAGTTCTCAACAGCTGATCTTCTTCTCCAGCATTCAATAAAAGCCTTGGATGTCCTTTTTTATTAACAATATTATAATTGAAAGATTGTGAATACAATGAAAAGAGACTTGAAATACATATAGCGAAAGTTAATAATATTTTTCTCATTTTTGCATGTTGTTAAAAAAATAGTTCCATAAATTTAACACTACATAGAAAATTTTCCCCAATGCCCATCAATATAGTTATTTTGCATCCATGGAAGATTCTGATGTAGGAAAAATGGAGTCAAAATATAGGCCATTTTTTGTTTTTCTTCCTCATTCATAGGAACATAGTCCTTTAATATTTCGATATTAGATTTTACCACATCTATGCTATCCATTCCTATTGTCACGGCATGAGGCCCTTCAATAGAAAGCGCATATCTAATCAGATCAGGCACTTTTACATTAGAAACAGTCTCTCTTGGACGTACTGCTTTCATCAGCAGAACACCCATGTTCTTCCCAAGGGCGCACGGAATAACGCCTTCTTCACGCTTTTCTTTATCGCCACCCCAATGATTCATCGCCATCAACAACGCATCAAAGTCGCCTTTCTCTGCCATATCTTTTAATGCCTCAGCACTAGCATGGCCGGAGAAACCGATAAAACGGGTCACTTTCTCTTCTTTCAAACGGTGAAGGATGTCCACCAGACCTCCTTTCTGTAATAGAGTAGCATTATCATCAAGCGAATGAACATCGTGAATCATCAACATATCCAAACGGTCAGTATGGAGACGTTTCAAACTAATGTCCAATTGCTTCATCACCTCATCCGGGTTGCGAGGAGAAAGTTTTGTACACAAAAATATTTCTTTCCTACGGTACTTCACCACCTCACCTACTCGTTCTTCACTTACAACCAAACGGGCAGCCTTTTTCTTTCCGGGAGGAATGGCAATCGTATTATCATACGAATCGGCCGTATCCCAGTAATAAAAGCCATGGTCCAAAGCAAAATTTAACATATCAACTGCTTCCTCATCGGTATCGATATGACAGAAGCGACTTCCCAGGCCTAAAACAATGCGGGGAATGCGAACGCCGGTCTTACCAAAAAGGACTGTCGGAAGCTCTTTCGGTTTATATCTGTCTAGTCCTGCCTTATTCGTTGTATCGGCCAAACTTTTATCGGGGGCTGATGCTATAATACCTACAGCAACAGCTTGTTTTATAAAATTCCTTCTGGATATTTTTGTATTCATTTATTCTATATTAAAATGTAGCTATATATGGCTCTGTAAACTCCACTTTCGTCTCATCTGCGTTAGTCAGATTCAACAACCAGCGTTTTCCTTTTCCTACCATCGGACCCCCCAATTTCTCAACAGTCCTGCGTTCCTTCAATTTATAGAAAACCTCTTGTATATCGGGTGTCACGAAGCATGGATGACAAAAATTTTGGTCATTAGATGGTGAATAATTTTCAATCATTTCAGCACAATCGGGCAACTGAAAATACAACATCTTCGGCACTTCAGCTTGAGATTGAGGATAACGGGTCACTAATTTGCAACCTAATATTTGTGTATAAAATGAAGGAGCATCATTCATTTCTGTCGTAAAAAGACCTACATGATGGATACGCGTCGAAATACGGTTTGCCGAAAGAAAATGCCCTTTGCTCCTCTTGTGAAGTGACGCAGGCATATACTCGACAAACTCTACAGCCAAACCCGATGGATCATGAACAAGGAGGACCTTGTTTCCTGCTCTGTCTAGATGCGATGGACTATCAATAACGACACTTTTTGACCTCAAATACTGTTCCATCTGATTACAATCTTTTGTTTCAAAAGAGACAGAGACAAATCGATTTTTCCATTTGGCCTCACTATCAACAATAAACTCCAGAAATTGCCTGTCGTTTACCTTATAGACAAGTCGAACTCCCTCCTCTGATGGATAAGAAAAAGCATAATCAAATCCAAGGAACAAGTGATAATAACGGTTAGCCAATTGTTCACTGCTAATCAGATAGGTCATCTTGGCAATCCCCCAGATCGGTGGACGCACGACGTTCTGAGAAGCACAAAGTGCAGCAATTAACAGGAATGATATAAAATAAACTTTCTTCATATTCTACAAAGATAACCATTAAGCAAAAGTGTCGGCGGACAACCCGACACTTCTTTCTTTAACACAACTAATCACTGCCACATCGGATGCTGAACAAGATTTGGATTTGCTTGAATCCGATCTTCAGGAATCGGAAAAACATAATACTTCTTTTCAAGATTTGGATAGCCTTTTAAAGCAGCCCGTTTTTCCATTTGCCCCATGCGTTTATAATCGTACCATGCTTGACCTTCACCAACAAATTCCAACACACGCTCCCAAATAATCGCATCATTCATATCACTTTGTGAAAGGCCCGCTGATAAAGGAGCTAAACCGGCCCTTGCCCGAACAAGATTTATGCCATATACTTTATTATACTTTTGAGAGTTAGCACCATTGTTTATTGCTTCCGAATGCATCAAAAGAACATCTGCATATCGAATAATTGGCAGATTCAATGATGAAGCCATATCACCCGTTCCTGACTCATTCTGATCAACGAATCTATTCATGTGAGGAGTAGCTTTCGCTGCATCATAATCGATGCCCCACGTTCTAAGAACACCATTTCTATTTTTAAATGATATGACAAATATAGTAGGGATTCTCAAATCATTAGAATTTGATTCCATCACACGATCATAAAAATTACGTTTCAAAACCATAGAAGACCAACCTGAGAACTTTGCCGTTTGTGTTTCGCCTCGAATGCCCGTAATATTTATATAGTTGGAAGCCGGAGTACTTATCCCTGCCTTAAATTCTATACTAAAAATATATTCAGGTCCATGTTCATGCGACTCCAACATTACATCACTATAATTAGGTTCTAAACTATATCTGCCATCCATCACTTCTTCACATTTTGATGCAGCCTTCTGATAATAACCACTTTTATTCCATGGATAACCTGCTTCCGTCAAATACACTTTAGCCAAAATAGCCTGAGCGGCCCCCTTTGTTGCTCGTCCTATATCTGATGCAGAATAAGTTGTTGGCAAAATTGATTCGGCAGCTTCTAAATCACTTTCTATCAATGACCACACGCCATCGTCTGTCCCTTCATTAGAAACATTATAGTCTGCCTGTGATGAAGTAATAACTAACGGAACATGATCAAACAAACGAATTAATAAGAAATAGGCATAAGCACGCAAAAAATGTGTCTCCCCCTCAATCCGCTTTACAGTCGCTGTACTACTGACATTAGGAATACTTTCTAAAATCAAATTTGCTCTATAAATCATATTGTAATAATTATCCCAAATCAAAGGAATTCCTCCCGAACCAGATGTCCACTGATATGTTTCGAACTGCGTTCGATAAGCATCACCTGAATTATTTGCCCAAGTAGCTTCTGAAGGATATTCGCCTATCATCCATGAAGCACGAGCATATGAATTATTGCCCGCTGCAAGATCATAATAAACACCAGATAAGGCAGCTAAAAGACCGTCTTCACTCGTATAAACATTTTCAGGAGCCAAGAAAGAATAAGGCGTCTCTTCTAAAAATGAATCAAAACAAGAGTTCAAACCTAACAAAGGTATAAGAACTATAATTAGCAATTTAATATTTTTCATATGAATCTACATTTTACAGTTTACTAAAACGCTAAATTTACACCAAACAAATAAGATCTGCTTGAAGGATATGCATTCCAATCAACACCCAATTGCAGATTGCTTTGCCCTTGGCTATTTACCTCTGGATCAAACCCTGAATAACCAGTGATTGTAAATAAATTCTGTGCACTAGCATAAACACGGACAGACTCAATCACCTTATGAAGATTGAATCGATAACCCAATGTGATATTTTTTAAACGTATGTATGAACCATCTTCAATCAAGTAATCAGATTGCAACAAATATGGATGAATTGTCAATGTTGCTTTGGGAGTATTAGAAGTCGGATTTGATGTTGACCAGTGATCTAATATTGCTCTTCTCTGATTTGCTTGTGTCGTACAAGTAGCAATTTCACCTCTTTGTAAATTGATAATATCATTACCATAAGAACCGTTCAAGAATATACTTAAATCAAAATTCTTATAAGTGAAATTATTCGTCCAGCTAAATATAAAATCAGGATTGGGATCTCCAATCACCATTCTATCATCAGATGTTATCTTACCATCCTTATTTGCATCTTTAAATTTGGGTGACCCCAAGCCATCCGATTTCTGAGCTTTCGGATATTTAAGGACTGACTCTCCAGTTGAATTAACAATAGTCTCATCCAATTGTTCCTGGTTTTGATAAACACCATCGTATGCATAGTCATACCATATACCAACCGGATAGCCCTCTTCCAACCAACTTCCAGAAATCTTCTGATGACTAGAAAGTGTTGCCGTATATCCTGGAGTTGTGCCAGCCAAATCCAATACTTTGTTTCGGTTACTGGCATACATAAGAGAAGTGTTCCAATTAAATCCACCTTTTTTATTATTAGAAATCAAGTCGTAGCTCAAAGATATTTCTATTCCCTTATTTTGCATCTTTCCTACATTAGACAATATAGAACCAAAGCCAGAAGTGCTCGGGATAGTTGCATCCATCAACATGTTCCATGTTCGTTTATGATAATAATCAATAGTCAAATTTAAGCGGTTTTTAAAAAACCCGAAATCAGCTCCAACATCAATTGTTGAGGTAGTTTCCCACTTCAAATCATAATTAGGAATTTTAGAAGGGGCAAAACCTATTGATTTAGCATCGCCAATAGTATAATTGTAAGTATTCAAACTAGCGATTGAACTATAACTACTGATATTCTGATTACCCGTCAACCCATAACTGGCTCTCAGTTTCAAATTACTTAAAGTTTTTTGTTCCTGCATGAAAGACTCTTCGCTGATACGCCATGCTCCAGCTATCGATGGGAAAAAACCCCATTTACTATTTTTTCCAAACTTTGAAGAGCCATCTGCACGAGCAGTCAATGTTAATAAATAACGTTCAGCATAATTGTAATTAATACGTCCCAACCAAGAGGCCTGCGTACTTTTCGATTTTCCAGATGAAACAGTTGGTGTATTAGATGCACTTTCCATATTATTATCTTCTAACAAATCCTTCAGATATCCGCTAGCCTGTGCTTGTGTAGTCCTCGTCAAAAAAGACTGAAGTGTTAAACCTCCAACAAAATCGACTTTATGTTTTCCAAATTGATTCTGATACGTCAACAGATTTTCATTCAGGTATGAAACAAAAGAACGCATTGCCTTGGAAGCTGATCCTCCAGTACTCTGACCGGCATAAGTAGTTGAAGGTCTATAACCTTCACGTAAAGCATCAGAATAGTCAGTGCCACCCTTAATCTCAAAAGCCAAACCTTTGAGATATCGTCCAAAATCAAACTTTACATAAGCATTCGCCAAAACGCGGTCAATCGATGACAAATCCTTCGTTAACAATGCTGTTGCATACGGATTTCCAATGGATAATGTATTCGGGGCTGTCGACAAAGTCGTATATGAGCCATCATTATTATACATGGGCATAGTTGGAACATAAGAAAGTGCACCGTTTACAACACCTGCGCCCGAACCTCCACCATCTCCTTCCGATGTTGTGTAGTTCGTTTTTGTTCGTGTAGCAGTAAACGATAACCCCATCTTTATCCAACTACTTACTTGTGAATCAATGTTTGAACGAATAGATCCACGTTTTAAATCAGAATTAATAATGATGCCATCCTGACTATAATAATTCCCGGAAATAGCAAAAGTCGTCTTATCACTCGCACCACCAACAATACTAATTTGGTGATTATGCATCATTGCTGAGCGAAATATCATATCCTGCCAATCTATACCGCCATTATGGTACTCACTCGGTGTTTTCCATTGAGAATCGGAACCTCCGTAAATAATAGCAGAGCCACTATTCGTAGCCGCTTCATTGGCAAAAGTAGCATACTCTTCAGCATTCATCATATCCAACTTATTTGCAATATTTTGAACACCAACATATCCATCATATGTAACTTTAGGCTTTCCTGCCTTACCTCGTTTCGTCGTAATAAGAATTACACCGTTAGAACCTCTAGAACCATAAATAGATGCAGATGAAGCATCTTTTAAAATTTCTATAGACTCAATATCACTCGGATTAATTGTAGCCAATGGATTAGTGGCCAATGAAGAGCTATATCCTCCAGCTGCTTCACCTCCACTTACAGGAAATCCATCAATTACATATAGTGGTTCATTGCTACTTTTCAAAGAATTACCGCCACGAACATGAATTGAAACGACTCCACCTGGAGCGCCATTACTACTCGTAACCTGCACTCCTGCTGCCCTACCCTGAATACCTTGGTCAAGTGAAGTCATTGGCATTTTCTCTAATTCATCTGCTTTAATAGAAGATATGGAACCCGTTAAATCACTTTTTTTCATTGTTCCATATCCAACAACTACAACTTCATCCAATATCTTAGTGTCCTCTTTCATTATGATATCTAAAGTATATCTATTTGCAACTTGTATATCTTGAGAAACATATCCTATGTAAGATATTTGCAAAATAGATTTAGCAGGTAACCATATATCAAATTTACCATCAGCATCTGTTATAATCCCATTAGTAGTACCTTTCTCTACTATATTCGCACCTATTATAGGTTCTCCCTTTTCATCTCGAACCACACCTGAAACTCTACGTATATTATCTTGCCCAGAAGAACTGGACGTAATAGATTTCATAAATATCACAAATTGATTATTCTCTCTTTTAGTATAGGATAATTGCGTGCCAGAGAACAATTTGTCAAGGGTTAACTCTATTGTCTGATTTCTCACACTTAATGAAATCTTTTTGTTTAAATCAGGCAACTGATCGCTGTAAAAAAACTTGTACACAGTACTTTGTTCTATATTTCGTAATGTCTGCTTAATTGTCTGATTTTGAACATTTATTGTTACTTGTCCAAAAACAGAAGGAGAACATACTAGAAGAGCAAAGATTAATCCAAGTACCAAAACAATTCGATTCTTTTTTAAAGAACTTAAAATGTTCTTACTTCGTCTATTCATGCTTTCAAATTTAAAGATTAATACTAAAAGTCGATTTTATCGGCTTCTCACTAAATTTTCTTCTCTCAAGTAATTAAATATCATCACATATAAATATACTGGATAAAGGATTATTCTTCTAATTCAATTATACTGCCCACTCGTTTGTATTTAATTGAAGCTGAAAGGCTTAATACATCTAGAGTGGATTGCAAACTCATATTTTTAAGAGTTCCACTAAATGTCCATTTCTTGATTTTCTCACTTTTAATTATAAACTGTACATTATAATGACGCTCCAAAACAGCAGTAATTTCCTCCAATGTTCTATTTTCAAGATACATTTCATTATCCATCCAGGAAATATATTGATATCTATTTGTTACCCGCTCCTTATTTAGCTCATGTGTTGTCAAAGAATAATGAACAACATCTCCAGCTTGCATCTTCATAGTTTCATTGGGTACCTTTAACTTCACAGAACCCCTATCAAGAAAAATAACCACCTCGTTATCTGAAGGATAAGCATGCACATTAAATGCTGTGCCTATCGCTTGGATCGATATATTACCAACCTCCACATAAAAAGGAGCATGGGGGTCTTTAGCAACATTAAAAAACGCTTCACCTTCCAATTCTACTATTCGTTTTCTACCATTAAAATTCTTTCCATAGCTTACACGCGAATCTGAATTCACCGTTACTACTGAACCGTCCGGCAAAGTGATATCGGACTTCTGACCTTTACTTACACTTATTGTAGAATTAGAATATCTAACCATCAATCGATTGTTCTGCCATGTTTGATACAGAGCAAAAGACAAAATCAAAACGGTTAGACAAGCTACACAAAGAAAAAGAGTTTTCACTGAAATTTCTCTTCTCTCTTGAATTTGACTGCAGATATTATTCCATATATGACGATCTAGTGACTTTCGAATTGAACCATCCGATCTATCCCATTCTTCAGAAAAATCTTTGTTCCAACGGTTTGGATATCCTAGAAGTCGCGACAACTCTCGTTTTTCTGATAATGAAGCTGTATTATCGAAAATCTTATTTAATAGTTCTTTTTGCCTACTCATAATTCAATTAATTTAAAGAATCCTTATACGGACGCAACATGAATCTAATAAACTTAGACGATTGCTTCAGATGCGACTCAACCGTGTTTTCTGATATGTTCAGACGACTAGCAATTTTTTTTTGTGTAAGATGTTCAATATATCTCATTCGATAAACATTTTGTCTTGCAGGAGGTAGCATCGATATGATTTTCTCAATTTCTTCTAACAATAAATTGAACTCTACTTCATCATCTACACAACAAGATTCATCCTTAGTATTTTCAGACAAAGAATTAGTTATCAGCTCCTCATTCACTTTCTGAGCTATCCATTTTAAAAAGAAATTTTTAGAAATGACAAACAAATAATTTTGTATAGACAATTCAGCAGACAGTTTTTTCCGATTATCCCATACTTTAATAAATGTAATCTGAACTATTTCCTCCGCCAAATATTGATTGCCATGGGAGATGCTGAGAATAAAATGATATATTTTATTCTTATAGCGATCATAGAATATTCTGAATGCTTTATAATCGTCGTCTTTAATCTTCTCAATCAATTGACGATCCGACAGTAATATATATCTTGAAATTCCCATGGCATATAATATACATCTTTTACTATCTATAATATCCTTCAGACTTTTGTTTCCGGTATTAGGAATAGAATAATTAACATATATTAATATTTTAGTCTGATATTTTGTAATATACTACACTTAATTATAGCAATTGGTCAACAAAATAAAATTAGTGTACAATAACTTAGAGCCTGTTTAAATTTTATTCAGTAACATCCTAATGGATGCCAGTTTTACCATTTCCTCTGCCGAATCGAATGTCAATTCATAGTTTCGGCAGAGTCTTCTATAGTTGTCAAACCATGCAAATGTTCTTTCCACAATCCATCTTTTTCCAATTGGTTTAAATCCATTTACCTTATCTCCGCTTACCACCACTTCAAGGATATATCCAAAAGCAGTTTTTATCTTGTCCGCTATTTTTTCCCGATAACCAGCGTCGGCTAATATGACTTTAATATTGCAACAAAGCTCCCTAAGGCACCTTGCTAATAAATAAGCCGCTTTACTATCGTGTACGCAGGCAATTGTTACCATCACCGCCGGTAGGGAACCATTCTTATCAACTACTACATGACGTTTAACCTCTTTTATTTTCTTATTCCCATCAATG
>Ga0172378_10005468_pt1 | contig 11867 bp, 8 predicted proteins | sample GrowelOW332metaG_FD_119755 | JGI IMG/M metagenome (GOLD analysis project Ga0172378, IMG submission 119755) | Groundwater microbial communities from an aquifer near a municipal landfill in Southern Ontario, Canada - Pumphouse #3_1 metaG | ecosystem: Environmental > Aquatic > Deep subsurface >... | reverse complement strand
TTTTGCGGTAAAATCTCCGCAAAATAATATTTTTATATTTTCCATTTCAATAATAATCTCCGCTATGTTCAAACCTGCTTATACGCCGCTGTAAGCTGAAAAACCGCCATCAACAGGTATTATAACTCCTGTAACAAAGCCGCTTGCATTATCGCTTGCAAGCCATAAAAGCGTGCCTGCCAAATCTTCTACTATTCCGAAACGGTTTAGTGGAGTATGGGTAAGAATTTTGTTTGTGCGTTCTGTTGCTTCCCCTTTTTCATTGAATAAAAGAGATTTGTTTTGATTTGTAACAAAAAATCCCGGAGCTATTGCATTTACCCTTATATTACAAGGAGCAAAATGTACAGCTAGCCACTGTGTTAAATTTGATACCCCTGCTTTTGCAGCACTGTATGCAGGTATTTTTGTAAGCGGCTTGAATGCGTTCATTGAGGATATATTTATTATATTACCACTGCCGCTCTTTACCATATCCTCTGCAAATACTTGAGTCACTAAAAACGCAGATAGCACATTAAGATTAAACACAAACTTTATTCCTTCGCTATCGAGATCAAAGAAAGTTTTTTTATCTGTAATATCTTTTGTCATATATTCTATATCGGTTGTGCCTTTGGGATTGTTTCCGCCTGCGCCGTTTATCAGCATATTGACATTACCAAATGCCTTTGTTATTTCATTTTTTGCACGTTTTATACTTTCCTTATCAAGACAATCGCATTTTACCGATATGGCATTTCCGCCTTCGTTATTTATGCTTTCAGCCGCTAACCTTGCCGCACTTTCATTAATATCAAGCAATGCGACTTTTGCGCCACTTGCAGAAAGTATTTTGGCAAACTCGCTCATAAGGATCCCGCCACCGCCAGTTATTGCTATTATTTTATCCGATAAATCTACTTTAAATGCTAATTTCATATTATTTCTTCTCCTTTTCTGCCGCTTCAAACAGCCCGTTTATATACGCTGCACCCAACGCTCTGTCAAAAAGACCATAACCTGGTTTTCCGCTTTCTCCCCATATATTTCTGCCGTGGTCTGGACGCACGTAGCCTTTAAATCCGTAATTAACAAGTGTTTTTACAAGCATATACATATCCAAACTTCCTGATTCTGAGTAATGTGATACTTCTTTAAAATCCTTTTCTCCCGATAATTTTATATTTCTTAAATGAACAAAATATATTCTGTCCGCATATTTTTCTATTATTTGCTTTAAATTATTAAATCTACCTGCACCAAGACTTCCTGAGCACATTGTCAAACCATTACATTTACTAGGTACTGCATTAAATAATTTTTCATAGCTCTTATCATTAGTTATAATTCTTGGCAATCCAAACATATCCCATGGCGGATCATCGGGATGTATTGCCATATTAATTTTTGTCTCTTCACATACAGTAATGATTTGTTCCAAAAAATACACTAAATTTTCAAAAAGCTTATTGTGTGTTATTATTTTATATTGCTCTAAAAGTTCGTTAAGCTCTTCTTTACTGTAACTTTCATCCCAACCTGGAAGGGAGAGATTTTTAGGATCAAGCTTAATTAATTCCTCATGGTTGTATGAAAGGCTGTTTGAACCGTCTTCATTAACAGACTTAAGATCTGTTCTAAGCCAGTCAAACACAGGCATAAAGTTATAGCACACGCATTTAACACCGTGTTTCCCTAAATTAATTAAAGTCTGTTTATAGTTTTCTATATATCTATCACGTGAAGGCTTGCCTAGTTTTATATCCTCATGGACAGGCACGCTTTCTATTACATCCATATCCAGTCCGTTTTTATTGGACATATCTTTAAGCCTTTTTATTTTTTCTTCTTCCCAAACTTCTCCCACTGGAGTATCATAAACAGCCGTTACAACTCCGCTCATATTGGGTATTTGTTTTATATAGTTAAGCGGTATGCTGTCTTTTTCTCCATACCAGCGAAATGTCATTTTCATATAGATAAAAGCTCCTTAATGTTATTGTAACAAATATCTTTTACAAGTTTTTCTGCACTTTTTTCATCATATTCACCATTCTCTACTAAATCCCCCACAAACGAACATAGTATGCGACGGAAAAAATCAAACCTCGGATAACTTGAAAATGAACGGCTGTCTGTAAGCATTCCCAAATTAGTTCCTAATGAAGAATATTCTGCAACATTGGAAATATGTTTTTTTATACCGTTAACAGTATCATTAAACCACCAAGCCGCACCAACATAAACATTTTTAAATGCACCACTTAATGTGCAAATATTTTTTATTGCATTATCGTTTAAAGTGTAAATTATCGTTATGGGAAGCTGGTTTTTTTCGTTTAATTTGTTTAAAAATTTTACGAGGCGGTCGGTATCAACTTCGCTTCTCATAATGTCAAAACCGCTATCCGCACCAATACCCAGAAATTTACTTGTGTTAACATTTCTGAAGGTTCCCAAATGAAGCTGCATTATTATATGTTTTTGGCTATATAATTCCGCTAAATAACACAACAAATCATACTGCTCTGTGTTTTCATCAGGAATAAAATCCAAAGCAGTGTCCGCTATTTTACAGCCTTTACTTATAAAATAATCCAAACGGTTTGAAAGCGCTTTTTTTATATCATTATCTTTGCCCATTTCTTTAAGCTTTTCAATGTACTCTTTATCATTTTTAAATACTTTATCAGGTCTAAATGTAGGCGACACCGATACTCCGTCATAATTTCCATGATAGGTAAGTTCGCTTAAAGGGTCATCGGTAGTTGCAATAAATTCGACATTAAATTTTTTCAATATTTTTCTTATACTTAGTCCACTTATTATTTCATTTGCTTTATTGTAAATTATTTCTGCCGTATTTTCGTTTAAAGGTTCATCTATGCCGAATAATTGCTTTAATTCAAGATGAGTCCAATAATACAGAGGATTGCCAGCTAACTTTGGCATGATTTTTGCATAAGCAAAAAACTTTTCTTTGAATGTTTTTTTACCTGTTATATATTCTTCATCAATACCGCAAAGTCGCATTGCACGCCATTTATAATGGTCAAAAGATAGCCATAACTCCCCGATATCTGAAAAAGATTTGTTTTCCGATATTAACTTTTCCTCTAAATGACAATGATAGTCTATAATTGGAAGATTTTTGACCTTTAAGTACAGTTTTTCTGACACTGATGAATCCAGTAATAACTCGTTATTAAAAAAGTTTTTCATATCTTAATCCTTTGACCTTCCGATTTGTATATCGCAAATATCATTTTGAGCGCCTTTGCGCCTTCTTCTATACCGATAGGAAATTTTCTTCCTTCTTTTAAACAAGAATAAAAATCTTCTATTAATTTGTAATGTCCTATGCCCCAATATTGCTTTCCTACCATAGAGATATTGCTGTCAGAATACTTGTTTCCGTCTATTTCGCAACTTTCGCCTGTTATTTCCACAGTATGGGAATCTGAATCTATTTTTATATTTATAGGATAATTTTTGCTTGCAGCAGTTGTTGCATACAACATCGCATTACCTTTTTCAATTTCCCAAAAACATTCCGCTGTATCTTCAACTTCAATTATGCCCTGCAAATGCCTATTAGAAACAGTAGCAGTAAGATATTCAGGCATACCAGCAAGCCAAATCATAAGATCGAGCGTATGAATTGCCTGATTTATCAGTACACCTCCGCCTTCTTTTTCTTTAGTGCCTCTCCATCCGGAAAGGGAATAATAATCTTTGTCACGACACCAAAATAAAGTGCCTGTTATACCGCATATTGATTTATCCTGTAAAAATACTTTCGCGTCTTTATTTCCTTCAAGATACCTATTTTGAAAACATATACCCAGTTGCGCTTTTGAATTTGCCTGAGCAGAAATTAACATATCTATCTCTTTTTCATTTATAGAAGCAGGTTTTTCTAGAAGAACATTAATATTTTTTGCCAAAGCATATTCTGCCATTTGAGCATGAAGATAATGAGGTGTGCAAATATGCACCACCTCAATTTCTTGGACTTTAAGCATTTGCTGATAATCGGTATAAATAGCACAATCTAAAGAATGTTTTTCCTTAATGATTTGAGCTTTTTCTTTTTTAATATCACAAAGAGCTACTATATCAATACCCTGCCTTATAAGCGCCTCAACATGCACATAAGATATTGCTCCACAACCTATAATTGCAGTTTTCACTTGCTTCCTCCATATGTTTCTGAAACATTTAGTGTTACAGAGCCTTTTTTCTTCGGTTTAGATATTGCTATAAATTTTTTTAATTCATCATAGTATAAATCATCGTCAAATGGCATTTCTATAGCTTTTCCAAGCCACTGTGAAAGAAGAATTGCGTTCATAATTTCCACACCCTTAATTCCTTCCCTGCCATCAACAAATAAAGGTTCCAATCCCAAAACAGCATTTGCAAAATTATTCAGTATTCCTATATGTTGTGGATTTTTTCCGTCTAGCTCGACTGGTATTACTTCTGATTTTGGCTCACCAAATCCTCCAGTAAATGATTTTGTATACTCTCTTTCATCTTCGACTAATTTTGTATATGTTAAATTTTCATTTTCGCATACAAGCTTACCCAAAGTGCCGAGTATCTCAAATCTGTTAGTTCCTGGACAGTCCGCTGTCGATGTTACAAATACTCCCGTCGCTCCGTTTGCATATTCTATATATGCAGTAACATCGTCTTCTACCTCTATATCATGCCACTTGCCAAAATGACAAAAAGCATGAATTTTAAACGGCATCATTCCAGTTACCCATTGCAAAAGGTCAAGTTGATGAGGACATTGATTAACTAGCACGCCACCACCTTCACCCGCCCATGTGGCACGCCATTCGCTGGAATCGTAATAGCTTTGACTACGGTACCAGTTTGTAATAAGCCAATTTATTCGTTTTATTTCGCCTATACCTTTTTCTAGTACAATTTCTCGCATTTTTCTGTATAAAGAATTAGTACGTTGATTAAACATAATCGTAAATAAACCCTTAGATTGTGAGGCTACATCATTCATTTGCTTAACCTGTTTAGTGTATACTCCTGCAGGTTTTTCGCATATTACATTATACCCTGCTTTTAACGCCTTTATTGAAAGTTCTGAATGACTATAATGCGGAGTTGCTATAATAATAGCATCTGTATTATTGCTTAAAATAAGCTCGTCTATTGTATTATAATACGATACTTTATCGCCAAATTTGTTTTTTGCTTTTGTCAAATTGTCAATATTTGTATCGACTATTGCAGAAAGTAATCCGTTTTCAATCTTTCCTTCATATAAATTATTTGCATGAGCGGTACCCATATTACCAAACCCTACAATTGCAAACCGTATTTTTTTCATTTATTAATAGTCTCCATATAGTAATAATTATTATTGTAATTTGCGTCATATTTGATTTTAGTTATTTAAAATATTATTAATTCATAAAAAAACAATTTTTTATATTATCCATAATCCATTTTTTTCTATATAGCCAATGTTTTTAAGTAATAATTTAACAGCATCAACAGCAGCATCAAAAGCTTCTTCATTGGAATTAAAGAAATATTTATTCTTTAAATTATGCTTATCGATATCATTAAAACCGCTGAAAATTTTCAAATGAGGTTCTATTGATACTACTGCATCTTTCTTTATTCTTTTTATCATTTCCTCTATCTTTCCATTACCTTTTCCTGCAGGTACTACCTCGTTGCTTCCTAAAATAGCATCCTTAATATGAAAATAATCTGTCCTGTCAACAAGCCTGTCAAATGCTTCATCTATGTTTTGTCCGCACTGAATATAATTAGCAGGATCAAAAATACTCTTTAATCCTTTAACATTATCAAGAATATCAATAGTGTATTTTGCCATATCACAATATATATCCTTTTCGTTTTCGCTATAGAGACATATATTATTTTTAGATGCAATTTTTACCATTTTATTAAGTCTTTCAATTACTTCATCTCTGTGCTTGATATGGTCGGATAAGAAAAAACTAAACATTCGCACTTTATCTGTTTCAAATATTTTTGCAAGGTTTGAAACATGCTCTGTAAGCTTTAAATGCTCTTCAAAGTCATCTTCTATATTAATTTTTCCAAGCGGTGAACCAATAGACCATACACTAATGCCATTACATTTAAGATATTCAGCATATTCTTTTGCTCTCTCTTGAGTAATTTTACTGATGTTTTCACCGTTAATATTTCTTAATTCTATTAGTGAAATTTTATTTCTTTTTAATGCTTCAACTTGTTTTTCCAATGATGGCGAAGCTTCATCTGCAAATGCGCATAACCTAAGTGTCATAAATAACCTGCCTTTAATAATATCTATTTTAATACATTTTGTTTACAGTTACAGAACTTTCCCAATTATTGAAATTAATATGTTGTTTTGTCAATTGAGAATTGCATTCAAAATCAAGCATTGGTTCTTCTAATTCCTCTATCTTATCAATCAAACCATTGGAATAATTTATTAGACGGTCATAACAACTGCTTGTTCTTTGAAGCAAACCTCCAAAATGGACATCGTGCACATCAAAACCATGGGGCTTATTTATAGTTATCCATTGTTTATAAAAAGATTGATAAAGCTCTTTTATTCTTTTTTCCAATTCCTTGTATTCAGTAACTGCAAGCTCTTTAATACTCTTCTTATCTTTTAAAATGTATAAGGCTCTGGTTTTTATGCCGATTTCGGCTTTGATTTCAAGAACTTTACAATGATAATATGCCGTTTTAAAAAGATAACTCCATTTATTTTCTTTATAAATCAGGGGTTCAATACGCTCGGCAATTTGCGAATACAACATACCATCACCTTCATTTACAGTGCTATCGAATTTTCCCATAAAATAATCATTAAACAAAAGATATTTTGACGGATTATTCAAATTATCTTTACTTTTTTGCCGAATTGTATTAGGCAAGTCTAGTAACATAAAGTCATCGAATTCTATGCCTGTAAGAGTTAAAAAATCATTTTTTAAATTATTACCGGAATATGCTTTGTTCATTACATATGCTAAAGTTGGCAGAACACTGAATACATTACATTCTCCACCACCATTTGCCCAAATTGTTATGAGAATTTCATTTATATCATTTTCGGTTGCTGCTTCCATAGCGGCCTCGCTTGCTGTGATACTATACTGATTATGTGGATAAAATCCTGTCCAGCTCCAAGCACCGCCACCAAAAATAACATTGTTACCCAATTGTTTATGGTTGTGCATATATTCACTATAATGAGCTTTGTTTAGAGAATAGTAATCCCAATATACTAAAGTTACATCTTTTGGTATAATTTTTCCTATTTGTTCAGATAAATTCACTGAATAGACATTGTTAAAATCTGATGGTTTATTATCGTCATGTTCATTTTTATTAAGGGAAGTTGCAGCCAAATGATAAAACATATCACTCCACATCATTGTTTCAAAATTATATTTTTTTGCTATTTGTATAACCTTGTTTAAATGTTCTAACATTATGCTCATTCTGTCCTTAAAACCATTACACTGCAAATATTTTCCTAATCCAAGCATCATTGCCTCGTCCATTCCGATATGAATTCGGTTTGTGGATACACATTGTCTTAATGTCTTAAACATATTCTCAATAAGTTCGTAGGTCTTATCAGCTCCTACAAGCATAATATCGTTACAGTCTAAAATATTTCGATATGTTTTCCAGTTAAAAATAGCACTTAAATGAGCAAGAGTCTGTATACACGGAACAAGCTCAATGCCAAAGAGCTGTGCATAGACATCTATTTCCTTTAATTCATTTTTAGAATATCTGCCACGCAAATGACCAAAATATGGTTCGCCGTCAACCTCATAAGTGTCTTCTGTATAAAGTTGTAAAACATCCATTCCCATCATCGCCATTTTTCTTATTAATAATTTAATTGCCTGAATATTTAACACTGCATTTCTAGAATTATCTATCATAATACCTAAAGATTTATAGGCGTTTTTTTCTTCAATAATAAAACTTTTTTTATTGTAATTTTGTATTAATTTCATAAATCCGCGGAAAAAAGATACTTTGTTTGTATAAAAAATGGTAGCTTTATTATTCTCTATAACAACTTTCAAGGAATTAGCTTGTTTAGAATATATTTCTAATCCGATATCAATTGTTATATCGTAATCTTTAGCTATTTCTTTTATACCTTCCTGAAATATATTCAAGTTGCTTATATTTATTTGCATTTCAAGATCCTCTTTTAATAATTGTAAATTTATGATATTTTTTAAATTGAGCGAAATTACAGGTATGTAATTCCGCCCAAATAAGTTAATATTAATGAGTTTTATACCTTTTGTTATTTAATAATAAGTTCTGGTTTACTATCGCTTAAATTCCATATATTTTCGTCAAAGTTTGTAAATAATGATATGTCTAAGTCTTCCGGTTTAATTATAGTTATTTCTACACCAGTTGCAGGCATATCTATAGGAGAAGCAATCCCTTTTATATCAACTATTGATGATATTACATAACAATTAATTATTTGAGGTATTTGAACTCCATCTGGTCTGTACCAATTTATTATCGCGCCATATCCGTCTATATTAACTGATTCAATGGTTACAATAACATTTGAAACAACTCCATCACCGCTTAAAACTTGTGCAAGCGTTGCTGATGGATTTGCATTTAAATTATCGTTATTTATATTTAAAGATAAGTTATTAACAGTGCCAAAGATACCAAATCCCAATATATGAGAATTTAAATCATCTGTCGTTTTGGTAAATTTAACATTATTTAATGCAAGATTTTCAACAACACCATCGCCGCCTATATTTCCAAATAAACCGCCTTCATTTAAGGTCAATCCGCTTATAGCATATCCTCTTCCGTCAAACACACCCTGAAAACCTATATTATAACCAGGTTTATAGGCATTAAAATGTTTATAACTTGTAAATCTGACATGTAATGCGCCAAAAGTTGTACCTTCTTCGAAAGTTATATTATTACCTAATATAAAGTATCCATTGTACAAATAAAAATTTTCTAAAGTTGGACTGTTTCCGTAAGAAGTCTGCATTGCCAAAAGCTCCTCACCTGTTCTAATAATTTTTGTAATAACTGTTACTGATATTTCTGACATAAAGTTTTCGTTAGATACTTGCCAAATACGTTCTCCAACAATAAGATTTTCATCTTTTGTTATTAATAAAACATCTCCATCATACGAAAAAGTAATTAAATTACCAGTTGCTTTATCTTTGATAGAAGTAATCGTTTGAGCCGACTCAAATATACCAGAAGTATCCGACCATGTTATTGTAGTACCTTCTCCTTCTATATATGTGTCAATATCCTTAGATATTGTTAAAGTTTTGTCCATATAATCAATAATAGTTATCTCAATAGGAGCTGTTTTATATATCTTACCACCTATTGTAAACGAACCAACCACTTTTGTTGTACCAGCTTTAAGTGCAACAATTGTATTATTTGTTAATGTTACAACACCATTATTGTAATCTATTTCGTTTAAAGTATCAAAATAGAAACTATATAATATTGTTGGATTTGATTGTAATAAATCATTATAATATACATCAACTTTTAAATTATCTGATATTTTAGCCGAGTCTTCATATTGTGCTAAATTAAGAACATAACTGCCATTAAACTTAAGCTCAACATTAGAAATAGAATTATTGAAGATTGGTTTGTTACCACTTAAACTCCAAATATCCTCATCAAAGTCTTTAAACAAAGATATATCTAAGTTTTCAGGTTTAATTATCGTTATTTCTACACCTGTTTCAGGCATTGTTGCAGGAGAGGCAAGCCCTGTTATACCAGTTAAGGAAGATATAACATAGCAATTTACTATTTGAGGTTTTTGCCCATTGTTATCAATTCTATACCAGTTAAGCAATCCACCATAACCAGTTGTGTTCACAGACTCTACGGTTGCAATTACATTAGAAACAACAGCATTACCAGATAAAACTTGCGCCAATGTTCCTGAAGGATTAACATTCAAATTATCGTTAACTATATTTAATGAGATATTTTCAACAGTGCCAAAAATACCGAAACTTAGTATATGCGAAACTAAATCACCTGTTTCTCTTTTAGTAAATTTAACATTATTAAATCCTAGGTTTTTAACAACAGCATCGCCGCCAATATTTCCGAACAAACCGCCTTGATAAAAGGTTATTCCGCTTACACTATAACCTCTACCATCAAAAGTACCTTGAAAACCTACTGCGTTATAATTAGGTTTGTTTGCATCAAAATGTTTAAAGCTTGTAAATATGATGTGCCCTGCTCCAAAGGTTGTACCTTCTTCAAATGTTATATTATCCCCTAATATAAAATATCCGTTGTACAAATAATTATTGTCTGCAGATGCATTATTTCCATAAGAAGTCTGCATTGCTAAAAGTTCTGCGTTAGTATTTATTATTTTTGAGCAAACTATTGCAGATATTTCGTATGCATAAGATTCATTATGAATCTGCCATACTCTTTCGCCTATAATTAGATTTGCATCTTTTGTTATTATTAACGATGACTCATCTAAAGTAAATGTTAATTCATTATCCGATTGTTTATCAACTATTTTTGTTATAGTCTGACCTTCAAAAAAATCATAATCATTCCAGTTAAATGTAGATACACCATCGGTATCAATATCTTTTGTAATAATTCCAGTTTTGTCTACAACAGTTTTTTCTATAATGATATTAATTGGATCTGTAGATATTGTATACCCTTCAAAAGTATATGTTGCTATAACTTTTGATTCTCCAGGTTTTAATGAAGTAATTACTCCATTATTAAGAGATATAACTCCATTATCATAATTTGTTTCTGTATCAGTATCAAAATAGAAACTCCAAAGAATTTCAGGATTTAATAACTCTTCCCCATCTTTTACTACATCAACAAATATTGTATCTGCTATTTTTAAGCCCGCATTTTCAGGATCGGCAGAAAACATAGAATAATTTTGATTTTCTGCAATAATGGTTGCGTTTAGCTTAACATTAACATTCAATGTAATCGTAAGTTGTTCAGAAGGAACTCCTCTCCATGAAGCTACAATGGTTACTTCGCCTTGTCCTAAAGCTGTTGCAGATATTACTCCCTCATTACTAACACTTATATAATCAGAACCGCTTGTAACAGAATAGCTATAAATAACATCAGTAAATAACTTAGCTTGATATGTCAAAGTAGGAACCAACTGGTAACTTCCTTTTTCAAAAATATCTATTTCTGTTATATCTACAGAAATCACTGGAACTGCTTGATTTGAATTTACAATTACCGTACATGTTGCTTCTGCTTCTTGATAAGTTGCTTTTATAAGTGTTTCACCAACACCTCTTGCAATAACTGTACCATCTTCTCCAACCGTCGCAATGGCAGCATTAACTGTAGACCATTCAACATAGTTAACTATTGCATTATTTTCTTCATCATAAACAGTAAGTAGGAAATCCTCATAAAGAACCATCTCTATGGACTGTTTATTTAGCACTATATTATCATTTTCTTCTACTACTGGATTTACATTTTTACACCCAGCAAGAGCTATAAAGCTTACAAGAATTAATGATAAAAAAACTAATAATTTTCTCTGTCTCATCATATTTTTCTCCTTTCAAATATTATATTTTTTATTAAGAGCTAAGTTAAACTCCCCAGCTCCTATATAAATCAGAAATTGAACCGTTTTCTTTTAAATGAGATAATCCTATTCGAGTAGCATCTTCTTTAAAAGTTTGTTTTAACGTTAATAGATTAGTTGATTCTATATTTGGTTCATATAATTCTACAAGTAAATAAATTACTGAAAGTCTCTCGCAGGTTATATGATTATAATA
>Ga0172378_10005466_pt1 | contig 11868 bp, 10 predicted proteins | sample GrowelOW332metaG_FD_119755 | JGI IMG/M metagenome (GOLD analysis project Ga0172378, IMG submission 119755) | Groundwater microbial communities from an aquifer near a municipal landfill in Southern Ontario, Canada - Pumphouse #3_1 metaG | ecosystem: Environmental > Aquatic > Deep subsurface >... | reverse complement strand
GGTTGCTGCTTGAAGTTGATTGCTGCCACCAACATCAACTTTCTTGCCGGCCTTATTATTCAACTTGAATTTAGGCTCGGCCTTCTTGACTACTTTTTTCTTTACAGTTGCCGTGTCCTTTGCTGTTTCTGTTGAAGAACCTCCATTGGCAAGACGCTGATCAAGTTGGGTCAAATAAGGAACAATCTCAGAAGAATTATAAGTTTCCCAAAATTCAAGATTGGCACTTCCCTGAAGGAGCTTGCGTATACGCTCAGGCTCTTTGATACCAGGCATTTCAACCATAATACGACCTTGCTGGCCTTCCAGTTTTTGAATATTAGGCTGGACAACACCAAATTTATCGATACGGGTACGTACAACATTGAATGAGTTGTCAATAGCAGATTGGGCCTGTTCCCGCAAAATCTTCTCTACTTCAGAATCAGAACTCTGCGGACTTACCTTACCTTGCAATTGCTGAGTAGCGAAAATTTCCGCCAACCGATGACCTGGTGCATTTTTGTGATAAGCATTGATAAACAGTGTTATGAAATCACTATGGCTGTTTTCTTCATCAACCTTAGCCTCCTGCATTGATTTCTTAAAGGCAACATCATTCTTGTGATCTGCCAATGTTTCAACAACATCAGGAACAGAAATTTCAAGAATCACATTCATTCCACCCTTAAGATCAAGCCCTAAGCCAATCTGAGTCTCTAAACACTTCTGATAAGAATAAATACCCAGATACTTCACAGAATCCTTATAGTCCTGCTGAGCAACAGGATCTTTAAGTTTAGCAGCCTGACTGTCATAATAGCGGGTAGCCACAGAAAATGACAGGTAGAAAATGCTTGCAAGTGTCAGCAAAATAGCCGTTACTATTACAATTCCTTTGTTTTGCATTTTTGGTTATTATTTAATAATTATTTGTTTTCTTCGTTTTAAAGCCTATAAGACATGCAAAGATACGCATTTTTTCACATTATGAAAAATTTATAGCACTTTATTATCTATTTTTTAAGCTTTTGGGCGTTTTTTTCAGCCAACAATAAATAGGATAATGGTCACTAGCCTTAATTTTAGTGTCGACTTTACAACCATAAGGCTTCCAATCTTTAGAGCACATAATATTGTCGATTCTAACATAAAATCCCCCTTCGTGATAGCTGATACCAGGACCATTGCCTGTAGCTATATAGCAATCCGTCAAACCGTCTGCTATTGTCCGATGAGTATAGGATAATGGTCCATCATTGAAATCACCTACGCAAATGACACTCTGATAGGAATGCTTCCGAATAAATTGTGCTATTGCACGAGCCTGCGGGGCTCTTATCTTTGTGGCCTCTCCCAATTTGTCAGCTAAACGTTTCGACTCCTTTTCTGCTCTATCTCGCTTCACTTCTCCCTTAATCATCGTTTTGAAGTTTTCCTTGTCTTCAGGAGATAAGCCGACGGTTTCCAAATGATTATTGATGACCACAATGTCTTCTCCTTTTATATCCAGGGTGAAAGCCGCAGAATGGTTTCCAGCTGACTTATATGCGATTTTTTCTTTGTGTATAATTGGAAAATGACTATAGACGGCTAATACATCCTCACCGGCATTAGTACAAGACGTATCTGAATATTCATAAAGTCTTCCCATTACAGAGTCTATTGTTTCCTGCCTAATACCATAAGGAGACGCTTCCTGCAAACACACAATGTCAGCCTTCTGCTCTTGTAAATATTCAAGGACCGGATTAGGCTTTCCTGCTTCGTTTCTACCATTAAATACCCATACATTGAACGACAATACTTTGATAGCACTATCAGGTACAGACGACTGCACATTGAAAGGAATATATGCCCTTACTGGCTGATAACAGACCATGAAACCCAACAAAGGTATCAACACGCCTTTTGGCTTAAAAATCAACCAAAATACCAAAAATCCAAAATTGACAAAAAGAAAAACAGGGAAAGCCAACCCTATATTGGCAAGAAAAGAATGATTGACAGGTTCCAGATAACCGGAATATCCCGCCAGCAACATAATCAAAATAGAGGCAATATTGGCGCCTGCCACCATTTTAAGTGTGAATGCCTTTAATCCTTTTATCATTTTTTATTGTTACTTTGATCAAAAAGCTTTTGTTTTTCCTCTTTTGTCAAACTATCATAACCACTCCTGCGAATTTTATCAAGGATACCATCTATTTCTTCCTGTTCTTTCTGTTTGCGGGCATTATAATCCCAATCGGATTCAGGCTTAATATCATTCTTGTATTTGGTGCGATTAGTACGCTGCTCCCATTTGTCATGCAGTTTATCAAAAAACTGATGACCTTTATAATACCCATATCCACCATCACCAGGATGCTTCTGCCAATACTTGATCATCAAATAGCCGAAGAGCATTCCGCCAAGATGAGCAAGATGAGCCACATTATCACCAGAGGTAGAAAGAGCTAAAATCAGTTCTATAGCTGCACAAATGACAACAAACCATTTGCCTTTAATTGGTATTGGAAGTGGAAAAATAAAAATACGCTCTTGAGGAAAGATCATTCCAAATGCAAGAAGAATTGCATAAATGGCACCTGATGCGCCAACCGTTGTCCACAGATTTAATACTGCATTACTATTAGATGCCACTGTAAGTAAATCAGCAACCGCAAATCCAGGTATCTGTGCCTCTGCTATAAAATAAAACTGAACCAGTTGTGCTAATTCTTGAAACAGACCTGCACCAATTCCACAAGAAATGTAATAAAAAATGAATTTTTTAGCACCCCATACCCTTTCCACTACACATCCGAACATCCAAAGAGCAAACATATTAAACAATATATGCTGAAAATTAGCATGCATGAACATATAGGTCACAAGTTGATAAAAATGAAAATCAGAAGCAAGAAAAAAATGCAACCCACATAAATCATTCAAATCAACTCCAAATGTTGATTTCAAAAGAAGCATCGCTACGAAGGCCAAAACATTGATGACCAACAGATTCTTTGTGGCTGTGGGAATACTACGCATAATTTGAAAGAATTGCTATATAATTTGTAATTAGGCGCAAAATTACGAAAAATATCCGTTATTTAGCATAAAAAATGGGTGTAAACAACTTTTTTTAGAAAAAAATCTTCATTTTTCTCTATTTTTTGTTTGCTTTCTAAAATCTTTAACTTATATTTGTGAACAAATTAAAACATTTAATCTATTATTAATCATTTAATAAAAAAATTATGAACAAGACAGAATTAGTTGCTAAGATTGCAGAAGTTGCAGGTCTGAGCAAAGCAGATGCAAAGAAGGCATTAGATGCCACAACAGTTACTATCAAAAAAGCTCTCGCAAATGGTGATAAGATTCAGCTCGTTGGTTTCGGTACATTCAGCGTAGCTAAGCGTCCAGCTCGCCAAGGTATCAATCCTGCTACAAAAAAGAAGATTAAAATTGCCGCTAAGAATGTTGCCAAATTTAAAGCTGGTGCTGACTTGGCTGATGCAGTTAATAAATAATTGTAAATTATTATTTAATATAAAAAGGCAGTCCATTTGGATTGCCTTTTTTCTTTTTCCATTGACGAGAGAATCCTTAACAGCAATCGGAGAACTAAAAACAAATCATCAGATAAACCGATGGAAATAAAGGGTAGTCTACTTAAAAACAACCAATGACCTATTAAAAAACGGCAAATAACAATGTTACACTCGGAGTGTAACTGGATTACTCTCAGTGTGTAATCACATTACTCTCCGAGTGTAATTGGATTACAAACTGTATTTGTAATTCTCTTTAACAACTTTCGCTCTTCGCATCAACCATTATTGTTCTCCCTGAAGACTTTTTATGATTAAAAAAACAGACAAATAGGTATCTAAGGGAAAATGTCTTTCATGCAAAAATCTCCAATCATGACAGCCAAACGAAGATAAAGAATAACATCAAGGTACAGCGCACCATCAGAAATCTGACACAGGAATAATTAGCTCATTTGGTCAATGTTTCCCGGCAAACAATTATGGCAATAGAAAAAGGAAAATATGCTCCTCCTACCATTTTAAGTTTAAAGGTTGTCTCCATCTTTGAAAAGCCAGTCCATAAAATCTTCAAATTAGAAAACAGTGATTGGCAATCCAAAACATCGGAAGAAAACAAAAAATGCATGATAAAACAATTATCATGCATTTAAGACAGTTGTCCTAGGCGGATTTAGGACTCGCACCACTACAAAATTAACCTGAAACATATTGCACTCATTTTCAATACTTTAGCAATTCTTAGATTGCAAGCGATTGCAAAAAGATTGCGTTATATTGCAGTTATGTTGTGCGAAATTGCTATATTTGCACCGCCTTTGAGTTCATAGGCTTTAGCCTATTGAATAGATAAGTCGTTTACTACGCTTTGTTCTTGACACTTCGCAACTTTCAATCACAGTCAAGGATGGAGTGACAGTAGATGTCCACAGGTGTGTATAGTTTAAACTGATATGACCTTATTAGGGATTGTCATTGAAAACATTATATCGGCATGGGCTTCTGCGTTGCTCGTTCTTACTGTGATGGGCAATGAGAAGGCCTCGGAGCGTGGGATGGGTGATTGTATCTGCTCACGCTTTCTTATACCCATAAGATTCTGGAGATGTAAATGCCTGAAATATTAATAAAATAACCAGAGATGAATAATCGAGAAAACAAAAAATAAATACCAAAATGAAGAGAGATACAATAACAAAAACACTTGCTATTGCCACTTGTGCCATAGCTCTCAGTTCATGTTCTATCATTAGAGGCTATAAAGCAGACGGACAAGGCGGCCCTACTTCCTACAGTTTTGAACATCATGTACATGATACTATTCCTAATGGAAATCAGAAATTCCGTTTTCCTTATGCCCAGAATCAAGCTGCTTGGATAGACACTCTGCATTTCTTCACGCAACCACCGATGTATAAGAAGCCAAGAACTCTATGGCAGGCTCTCGATGGTAAGACAGATACCCAAGGTGTGCTCATCATTCAGAATGATAGTATCATATACGAGAAGTGCCAGGGCGATATAACAACAGACAGATTAGCCACTGTTTTCTCGGTTTCTAAGTCTATCACCTCATTGCTTTGCGGTATTGCCGTTGATGAAGGCTATATCAAAAGCATTGACGATCCTGTGACCAACTATCTTCCTGAGCTGAAGAAAAAGGATAAGATGTGGCAGAAGCTCACTATCCGCCATTTGCTAGATATGCATAGCGGATTGGCTTTTGATGATACTTATTCTTTGCGCTTAAAGAACCTGAAGCGACTGAATGCAATGGCAAAACTGAATTATGGCCATAATATCATGAAGCAGATTCGCGGTTTGAAGTTCGAAAACGAACCAGGAACAAAGCATAAATATGAGAGTATGACTTCTCAGATTCTTGGTGTTGTCATTCAGCGAGCAACAGGCAAGCGCTATGTTGACTATCTCAGCGAAAAAGTATGGAGACCTCTCGGAATGGAATCCCCAGGTATTGTCAATATCGACAGTCGTAAACACGATATTCCGCACGCATTTGGCGGAATAAGCACTTCTATGAAGGATATTGCTAAGATTGGCCGTCTTTATCTCAATAAGGGTATGTGGAATGGCAAACGTATTGTAAGCGAAAGTTGGATTCGTCAGTCAACAGACTATAATTCAGAGAATGATGGCTATCACCTGAACTGGTACAACACCAGTTGGCTGGATGGTTGGAAACCTGAGCATCCAGGCTTCTATGCACTGGGAATACGTGCCCAGGTCCTATTCGTCAACCCTTACAACAATCTTATCATGGTTCGTTTTGGTAAGCGTGATGATACTTATGCCTTTATTCCTTATATGTTTGAGATGCTTAGCAACCACGAGATGTTTAAATAACCAGTCATAATTCATAAAAGCCAAGCGGTAACAATACTGCTTGGCTTTGTTATTAACGATGCATTCGTTAAAATCGTAAGCTAACGCCCTGGGCTGGAGCACTTCCACCTTTAGCTGTGTTTTCAAAGTACTTCAGTTCTGTAACATAGTATTTGCGGATGCCTTCATAGGAGCCAACAATCGCAAACTCTTCCTCTACAGCCTTCCTGGATGGATATGCTGATATAAGCTTATCATACCATAGTTTTGAAATAACAGCTGATACATCTTTGCCTTTCTTAACATCTATCAGCTGGTGTAGTTTGGCAAGAAGTCCATCTGGATCTGAACATATTGTTGGATTTATCAGACTTTTAAACGACTTATCGACTGATGGCTGATCCATAGTAGGAATTTCATTTCCATCCATAAACAACTGCATCTGGCTGAAATCAGATTTCTTATCCAACTCCTTCTTATATTTCTTAGAGACAGACACACCTATGTTGCAATCTTCATGTCTTGTATCGTAATAAGAGAAATCCTTCAAGCCACAATCATCGAAAGCAAGTAGATAGGTATAAAGTACCAGGCGAAGCAAGCTGCTACAAGAATGAAGGAATACTTGATACTTACTGAATTCACAACCATTCTTTTTGAGATCATTATATTCAGGGAAGTACCAATAAGGAAAAGAACGAGTTTCTATGTTATGAGATTCTAACTTGATACAGCCTTGAAGCACGATATTAGGACAAGAAACGCACCTTGACAAATCAGATAGGCTCTGGAATGCACGCAGCCGACGGTCGCCATCATAATCTTGCATGATAAAGTCAATTATCTCACGCCATAAATCAGTCATGTTGAGTTCTGGAGTGATATAGCTCTTGTCTGTCAAGTCTGATTCCCTAAGCTTGGCAACAACCTTAATTGAATCAAACCATTCCTTGAATCTTGGGTCAAGATGACTAGCATCGTGATCATCAATGGTATCCTCTGTTACAAGTTTTGTAAGGGAGAAGAATTCGCACACCTTATCAGTATAAGGTAATTCCATATCGTTTTTTTATGATTAACGGTTTATGTTGTGCAAATCTTAAACGAGAAATCCGCAAATTCCTTTATTTATTAGGATTCGCGGACTTTTTCAGTTGTCCTAGGCGGATTCGAACCACCACTGACAGAACCAAAAACTGTAGTGCTACCATTACACCATGGGACAATCTGGGCACAAAGGTAATGGATTTTTTATCCACTACCAAATTTTCACGCGATTTTCTTTATTTAACTGTTATAAGGAAATAGTTTTTCTTACCTTTCTGTACCAATAAGTATTTACCATCAATAAGATCCTCTGATGTAACAAGTTGGTCAAAAGACTGAAGTTTCTCCTTATTTAAAGAGACACCACCACCTTGTACAAGTTTGCGTATCTCGCCTTTGCTTTGGAAAATTTTGACATCATCCCGAGCAAATAATTCCACAACAGGTTGACCAAGTTGGTCTTTTGCCAAATCAAAATTAGGAACACCATTGAACACATCCAACAACGTATTCTCATCTAATTTCTGTAAATTTTCCTTTGTTGCTTTACCAAAGAGAATATTTGAAGCCGCAATGGCCATATCAAGATCTTCTTTAGAATGAACCATCGTAGTAACCTCTTCTGCCAAACGCTTCTGAAGAAGGCGACGACCTGGGTCCTGCTGATGCTCAGCTATTAATCCTTCTATTGCTTCTTTTTCGATGCTTGTAAATATCTTAATATATTTTTCAGCATCATCATCACTGACATTAAGCCAGAACTGATAGAACTTATAAGGAGTCGTGCGGTTACGGTCAAGCCAAATATTTCCACTTTCAGTCTTTCCAAATTTCTTTCCGTCGGATTTTGTGATAAGTGGGCAAGTAAGACAGTAAGCCCCTGCCTCCTGTCCAAGAGTACGGCGTATGAGCTCCGTTCCAGTAGTCATATTGCCCCACTGATCATTTCCACCAAGCTGAAGTTTTATACCATACTTCTGATAAAGGTGAAGAAAGTCATAGCCTTGAAGGAGTTGATAAGTGAACTCTGTAAATGAAAGACCATCACGAGCATCTCCATTCAGACGTTTTTGCACACTATCCTTAGCCATCATATAATTGACTGTGATATGCTTTCCTATGTCACGAACAAAATCGAGAAATTTATAATCTTTCATCCAGTCATAGTTGTTGACCAGTTCAGCCTTGTTGGGCTCCGTTCCATCAAAATCAAGAAATTTTGCCACTTGTTTTTTGATAGCTTCCTGATTATGATATAGTATATCCGAATTCAACAAATTACGCTCCTGGCTTTTACCAGATGGATCGCCTATCATACCAGTAGCACCACCCACCAGCAGATAAGGCTTATGACCACAACGTTGCAGATGGCGAAGCATCATAATACCACACAAATGTCCTATATGCAAAGAATCTGCCGTTGGGTCAGTTCCAAGATACGCCGAAACCATTTCTTTCTGAAGGAGTTCTTCTGTATCTGGCATTATCTGAGCCAGCATACCACGCCATTTCAGTTCTTCAACAAAATTTTTTATCATTGATATGATTATTATTTATAATTTAAATCCTATTTGAACGATTCTGACTGATTGTAAACTATGGCACGGGGTCATATCCCGAGCCCCCCCAAGGGTTACATCTTAATATTCTCCAGATTGCCAGCCATAAGCCTTTTACTGGACCATATTTAAGCAATGCCTGCCGAGCATATTCAGAACAAGTCGGTGTAAAACGACATGAAGGAGGAGTATAAGGTGTTATAAACTTCTGATAAAATTTTATTGGTAAGATCAGAAGCCATGTAAACACTTTGGATATCCAACAAAGGACAAGCCTCAAATATTTCATAGGCTCTCACTTATACGTTCCAGAAGATTCTTCATTTTTTTCTCCACCTCGGCAGAAGTACACAACTTGTTGTCAAGCCAAAGGAAAGCAAGTGCAAGAATTTGGTTCTTTGAAGTAGTCTTTTCTCTTATTCCGAGCTTATTCCTGCGATAAGCTTCACGTATCTGCCGCTTCACACGATTGCGCTTTACAGCTCTTTTGAAACAACGCTTAGGTACACTTACCAATATTGAAACTGGAGAATCCTCTTGTGAATTTGCTTTTCTATACAGATACACGGCTCTTAGAGGATAGGCTGAAATAGAATGACTTCCACCACCATTAAAGAGGTCATCTATCAGCTTTTTGCTGCATATTCGCTCTTCTTTATCCAACGATAGAGCCTTAAATGCTGACATTGACTTATTTTTTTTCCTCTTTGAGATATGCTCTCATTGCACTTGACATCGAGGGATGTTCTTTCGACGGGGCCTCAAGATCTAAGCGAAAATTCTCATCAGTCACTGTTTTAGCGGTAGACAATCCAAAGGCTCCAATCTTGATATCTCCTTGCCTGAAATTAGGAAAATTCTTCTTCAAAGCTTTAACACCTGTAGGGCTGAAAAAAATCAACATGTCATAATCGAAATCAATCTTTTCTTCTTCTGAAAAATCATTGCTAACCGTACGATACATGACACATTCATTGTGAATCAATTTCTTTTCATCCAACAAATCCTTCACTTCATCATTATGAACATCGCTCATGGGAATAAGAAACTTCTCCGTCTTATGCTTGGCCATTAATGGAATCAAGTCATTTATCTTACCCGTAGTTCCAAAGAATACTTTCCGCTTTCGATATTGAATGTATTTTTGGATATAAAGTGCTATTGTCTCTATTACGCAAAAATACTTCATGTTCTCAGGGATAGTAATACGCAGTTCTTTTGCTAACAGAAAGAAATTGTCTATTGCATGACGGGAGGTGAATACGACAGCCGTATAATCAAGTATATTAACCTTCTGCTGACGGAATTCCTTTGCTGTAAGTCCTTCAACCTTAAAGAAAGGGCGAAAGACACATTCAACACCATACTCTTTTTCTAAGTCGTAATATGGAGATTTCTCACTTGACGGCTTTGGCTGTGAAATCAGAATCTTCTTTGTCATCTTTATGTCTTAAAAATTTATTTCCAAATAACTATTATTAGTCACCAAAACTCCCCATGTAAAAAGTAGAGGCACAATTTCGAGCCCACAAAAGTACAAAATATTCTGCAGAAATGAGCCTTTTTGATGAAAAAAGATAATATATGTCTTATAAAAGGTCAGGATTTTGATAAAAACTATAATGATAGAGGCATATACGATTGCACTTTGCATAGACAAATTAAAATAAGCCTGCAAGACGACCATAGGGAATAAAGCAACGCCTTCAGTTGAAATTATAAATAATAATGACTTCAGCCATTGTTCATTTTTTTTCTTGTCAAAGAACAGCCAATCCGTAAACCAATATGCTAAAAATTTCAAAGCAATATATATTGCAATCACTCCTGAATATATGCCGATGATCTGGTAGGGTTCCAAAACGAACGTCCCTCCCACATAAGCCTGGGTATAGAAAAAAAATCCGAAAGCTAACAAAAGACATGTTTGCAACACAAGGAAGATCTGAAACCGAATTTCACTGGATGTCTCAGTAATCGTAGTGTAATTATCATGTGACACAAAGAAGAAATTTTTTGCCTGACGAGCTATGAAACGGCGAGACTGAGAGCAAGCTACCACAGATAAGATAAAACAGCACAACAGCAAGCTGGTAAAGAAATTATCACCAGCAATGGTATAAGGGACCGGGTCTCCGGAAACCCCTAAACGCCCACCGGGGAGTTCCGGATGGAAAAGTGAATCCTTTGAAAAGAACGATTCTTTGTAATATTGTGGCAAACTTACATCATGAAAGCTTTTGCCTGGGTTTTGTCCTGGCAGATGGAGCGTATCGGGCCTGGTACTCCATTGAATGGCAGAAGGTTTTATATGAAGCTGAATGGCAGAGTCCATCTGCTCAGGTGTGGCGTTCTTAGGCAACCAGCTGATCACTTCCCGGGGTGTCGGTTGGTGAGATTTTCTTGCTGCCCGCATCCCTGATGCCATGACTGTGGCATTCTGAACTATGGAATCTGCCTGCTGTACCATTACAGACCAAATACTTCCTTGATGTTGTCTACTCTATCAAGTTTTTCCCAAGTGAAGAGTTCCACTTTGAGAGTCTTTTCATCATGATAATGGCTGGAAAAAGCTTTCTCCACCACTTCATTCTTCCTACCCATATGGCCATAAGCTGCCGTTTCAAAGAACATCGGCTGCCGAAGTTTCAGGCAACATTCTATCGCTTTCGGACGAAGGTCGAACATCTGCTTGATTTTCTCTGCGATTTCACCATCAGAGAACTTCACATGGCTGCGCCCATAAGTATTCACATAGATGCTTACTGGCTGGGCTACTCCAATGGCATAAGCCAGTTGGACAAGCATTTCATCTGCTACACCTGCTGCCACCATGTTTTTTGCAATATAGCGTGCCATATAAGCAGCAGAGCGGTCCACTTTACTGGAATCTTTTCCAGAGAAAGCTCCTCCTCCATGTGCGCCCTTGCCACCATAGGTATCAACAATTATCTTACGACCTGTAAGACCCGTGTCTCCATGAGGCCCTCCGATAACGAACTTTCCGGTAGGGTTCACCAGATACTTGATATTGTCATTAAAGAGTGAAAGCACCTTCTCTGACTTTATCTGAGCCTTCACACGGGGCATCAGAATATTCACCACATCATCCTTGATTTGCTTGAGCATGCGAGCGTCATCACTGTCAAATTCATCATGCTGTGTGCTCACCACAATAGTATCTATACACTGAGGAATATTCTCCTCACTGTACTCAATAGTAACCTGGCTTTTAGCATCCGGGCGAAGATAAGTCATCAGCTTGCCTTCCTTACGAATATCGGCAAGAGTCTTCATAATCAACTGAGCCAAATCCAGCGAAACAGGCATATAGTTTTCAGTTTCCGTGCAGGCATAACCGAACATCATACCCTGATCTCCTGCACCCTGATTTTCCTCAT
>Ga0172378_10005465_pt1 | contig 11870 bp, 11 predicted proteins | sample GrowelOW332metaG_FD_119755 | JGI IMG/M metagenome (GOLD analysis project Ga0172378, IMG submission 119755) | Groundwater microbial communities from an aquifer near a municipal landfill in Southern Ontario, Canada - Pumphouse #3_1 metaG | ecosystem: Environmental > Aquatic > Deep subsurface >... | reverse complement strand
TTCCGTGCTCCAAGGATGGAAATTATAGATGATCGCACGCATTCCAAAATCCTTCTCGAGCATGTGCGCGATGGAAAGCGACTTGATGGCGTCGTGCCCCTCCACGATGGCGGTCTTCCCTTCAAGCGTCGCTCTCGCCTCTTCGAATTCATCCTGAATCGCCGCGTATTCGCGGGCCATCAGAGCCTTTGCCTCCACTTCCATGCCGAGACATTTCGCCGCGCCTTCGATCCATTTCTTCGTGGCCGAGATTCCGTAAGGAAGGATCGTCGAGTTCAGGGGCGTTCCATAAGTTTCGAGCATGGCCATGCCCACGGCATAGCCGATGTCAAGGCAGAGAGTGCAGTTTACGGCGACGGAAGGAGCCCGCCGCAGTTCCTCCAAGGAACAGTTCCCGGCGATGACCGCATTGACGTTCGCGCCCATGCCCGTGATGAGACGGACGAGTTCCTTCACGTCGGTGTCCACTTCCGTGCGCTCCGGTCCCATCTTGCCGCCGACGATGTTCACGCTCTTGGCGAGGGCCGCGCGCCGTTCGTCCGTCGGAGGATCCATCAGCTTCACGAGTTCCCGGAATACAAGGTCAAAGCCGCTCCGGTATTCCCCGGCGAACCCTTCGCAGTGGATGGGAAGCATCGCCGCATGAATTTCCGGGCGCATGGAATCCACCACGGCGTCCACGTTGTCCCCGATGATGCCCGCGGCGCAGCTCGTCGCGACAAAGATCACGTCGGGATGATATTTCTCCTCCACTTCCCGGAGGGCCACTTTGAGTTCCCGGTCTCCGCCGTAGACGATGCGGGTCTGATCGATGGCCGTGCTCAGAACCGGTTCGTAAGGCGATCCGCTGTTCCGGCTGTTTGTGAGCTTGTAGGCCTGCTTGACGCCGAAGGCGCACCCGGAAGGACCGTGGGTGATGACGACCGAATTGCGCACGCCGCTCAGGATCTTCATGGCCGTCCAGAACTTGCAGGGCCGCGTATGGCTTCCCTGAAGATGCGTCGGGATCTTGCCTTCCTTCGCGAGGCGGTAGAGTTCGCTGAGTTTTCCGTGAAAAACGACGCTATCCGCTACCGATGCATTCACCGAAGATGTGTTTTCCGTTTTCATTATGCAACGAACCTCTTATGAAAAAGAGGAAAGCCATTGAAGTTCACTCAAAAAGAAGTGGAAATAGTTTTCTTCAACAGCTTCCCTCGGAAGGATAGAATGACCTTTACGGAAATCACCAGACGTTCAGGAGCCACTCCTTGTTCTTCTTGTACTCCATGTCGGTGAAAAGCGCATTGGCTATCGTTTCTGCGAGGTAGGTCGCGCCGGCGTATCCCATGATGGGATGCCGGTAGAGGCCCGCCCGGTCGAAAGTCGGGAAACCCACACGGACCATCGGGATCTTGTTGTCGATGGCGACCCAGCGGCCTTTGGAGTGTCCCATGATCAGATCCACTTCGATCTCTTTTTTCTCGATGCGATTCTGCAGTTCCCAGAGATCGGAGTTGGTGACGACTTCGATATCGTAGTTCACGCTGTCCTGGATCTGCTTTACCCGCGGGTCGGTCGCATATTTCGAACTCTCGTCTCCAATGAGGAGAAGCACGGGCTTGAGTTCCACCTCGATGCAGAACTGGGCAAGTCCGAAGACCAGATCCGCGCTGCCGTAGATGGCGACGCGCTTGTCCGCAAAGAACATGTGCGCGAGATCCACCAGAGCGTCGAGTGCCTTGCCGCGTTCCCGCACGAGAGATTCCGGAATCGGTTTCTCGGTCAGCCGGGAAATTTCCTGAAGCAGAAGATCCGTATTCTTGATGCCGATTGGCGTCGGAAGAGCGGAATGGGGGACTCCGAATTTATCCTTCAAGTAATCGGCGGCAGTCGCCCCTTCATAGCGCGCGAGGGTAATGGATGCTTTCGCTCCGGTGCTTTCCTGAATTTCCTCGACGGTGGTCGTCCCGTGAGTGAAACTGTCCCTGTTCGGCATGATGGGCGAATCAAAGCTCTCGACGTCGAAATAGATGTTGGCATCCACACCCATCTCTTTCACGTAGTGCTTAAGCTCGTGGACATCGCCCGGATTCACCCACCCTGGGAATAGATTGAGCTTTCCCGTGGGATCTTTCTTCTGGGTGGCGATCGTCTTGAAAATGGAAAGCACGGCAACGGTATAGCCGCTGATCATGCTTCCGACGAAACTCGGCGTGTGCATCGGAACCAAGTAGATCATGCGATCCGGGTAGTCCGTCTTGAGGCGGCGGTTCACCTTCGTGATTACGCCTTCGATATCGTCTCCGATGACTTCCGTGGAGCAGGTCGTCACGATCGGGATCACCCGGAGATTCGGATATCGCTGTGCGAGAACGAGGATACCCTCCTCCAGCCGCTTGATGGCCCCGAAAACCGCCGCATCCTCATGGACGGAGGAAGAGGCGATATCGAAGTTTTCCTTGAAATGCTGCGCGAAAAGCAGGCGCACGAACATACTGCATCCCTGACCGCCGTGAACGATGGGAATACAGTCCTTGATGCCGACGCTCACAAACTGGGCTCCGGCAGGCTGGCAGGTGAACATGGGGTTAATGATGCCTGTCCGTCCCTTTTCTTTGACTGTACAAGTCATGGATCATCCTTTCTCAGCAATCTCTGAGACTCAATAGTTTTCAATGTTCAGTTCTCCGTTTCTGGATTTGTCAATGGCGATCTCGCGCATGCGCTTCCGCACGCCATCGAGAAGTTCCTTCGCTTTGCTCTTGTCCAGAGACTTGAACCAGGGAAACGCGGATTTCATTTCCGCCACGAGGATTTTCGCATCGGCGGCCCAGCATTTGTCGGCTTCCGTGCTCGTGGAAGGCGTTTCTCCGGCGAAGATCTCGCCCGCCTTGGTGAGAATGCCATTGATGTTTTCCGAACGGTCCCAAGCGCGGGAAAAGAACTGCCAGAGACAGCGCTTCTGGATATATTCCACGATGGTTTCCACTTGTTCGTTCATACGGCCTCCTTCACTTCCGCTGCGGGGACTTCGGGTATATTCCGGATGTCCTCGCCGGCGAATTTCCAGAGCGGCGAATGCGTCGCATTGTAAATATCCCTCGCCATGTTCACGAAGCCTTCAAAACCCTGGTAAGGACCGTTGTGATAGGCGTGCCCGTTGATGTAGGGAATGTGAACCTTTTTCACGAGGTCGCCCACGCGGGGACCCGTGAAAATGATGTCCGGATGCATCATGTCGATGACTTCGAAGAATTCGAGTTCGTTTCCGTCGTCGATGTAGACCGTTCCCATCGGGCCGCGGGCGATCACCTTTTCAAAGTCCTCCTGATGTCCGAACTTGGAGGACATGGCGACCACCTGGATCCCGAGTTCCTCTTCCACGGCATGCGTCCAGTGCCAGAGGCGAGGGCCACCGGTCCAGATGCACATTTTCTTTCCCTTGAGGCCAGCTTTGTAGCGTTCTAGCTTCGGTGCGTATTTTGCGAGTTCTTCGGCGATGAGTTTCTCCGCTTCCGCTTCTAAGCCGAAGAAGGCTCCGACCTTGCGCAGTGCTTCGGCCGATTGATTGAAGCCCCAGGAATCGACATCCAAGCGCGGAATGCCGTAGCGCTTTTTCAGTTCGTTCGCAATATAGCCGGCAGAGCGTGCGCAGTTGCAGACGGAAAGCTGGGCCCGGTGCATGCTGCGGCATTCGTCGTAGGTGGCGTTCCCCGTGAAGTGGGCGATCACCTGAATGCCCATTCGCGTGAAATAGTCGTTCCAGATAAAGGAATCACCCTGAATGTTATAGTCACCTATATAATTCACGGTGTACTTGCTCGTGATCTTGGGCTCGACCTGACCGACCTTTTCCTTGAACCACGCGATGTTGAGGACATGGTGCCCCTTGGACTGGCTTACTCCCGCGAAACCCGGGCATTCCGTGACGAAGATATCCACATCGGGACGTTCCTCCATCACTTCTGCGGCGACGGCTTTGGGGTCATCTCCGATGAGGGCGGTAGCGCAGGTCGTATACAGCATCATTTTCTTGATGTTGGGCATGGCATCGAACGCCTCGAGAATACTCTGCTTGAGAATTTTTTCGGCGCCGAACACGACGTTCTTTTCTTTCACGCCTGTGGACCAGACGTATTTCAGCTGGAAGTTGTCGTTATCGCTAGGGTAGCGCTTCGTATGCCACGTGAGGTAAGCGCAGCCGATCGGACCGTGAATCATCTGAATCGCGTCCTTCAGCACGCCGCCGATCACGAGCTTCGCGCCGCAATAGCTGCACCCGCGTTCGGAAAGAGTCCCGGGAATCGTCGCGATATCCGCTGACGGCAGATACTGGGTGGTGTCTTCTCCCGGAGCCTTGATATAGCAGTGTTTTTCCCGTTCCGGAATCTGGGAATCGCACTTGAATAGGGTCATTGGCATAGTAGAGTCATCTCCTTGCGCATCAGATCAGCGCCGCATTGCCGGATTCTTTTGTCCGGATCCGGATTGTGTTATCGATGGGGCAGACGAAGATTTTGCCGTCTCCGACCTGACCTGTCCGATTAATGGTTGCAATGGTGTCCAGAACCTCTTTTACATGTTCATCTTCAACAACGAGGCTCAGGTAGCGCTTGGGAATGAATTTCATGCCAAGGCCTTTTCCCACATTCTTGAGATTAGAGTTAATGGGAAAGGACACTTCGTTAGCGAGCCCCCGCTGCTTTCCTCGGCCGAGAACGGCGATCGCTGTCATGGAAGGATAGCCGAGGGTATCCAGGGCATTCTTCGTGGCAGAAACCTTCTTGGGCCGGATAATGGCGATGATTTCTTTCATTTCGGTCTCCTTGGATGGTGTCTATAGCTCATGGGAGCCCGTGCGGACTGTAAGGGCGTCTTCCACAGGGCTGACAAAGACCTTTCCGTCGCCGATATTTCCGGTATAGGCCTTGTACTGAATGATCTTGAGGGCTTCATTGACCTTCTCATCGGCGACTACAAGCATGATCATAGTCTTCGGGAGTTCATCGTAATGGCAAGTTCCTACCGTGAGTCCTTTTTCCTTGCCGCGTCCGAAAACGTTTTCCTTGGTCATGGAAACGAAACCGGCATCGGCGAGTCCGTCGGAAACTTCATCAGCGCTATCGGGACGAATAATGGCTCGAATCATTTTCATTTGCAATCTCCTCAGTCCGTAAGACCGTATTTGGTGACCATTTTTTCCAGTTCATCCATCGTCATCGGCGTTGGAATGACCAGGTTCTTGTTTTCCATGATCTTGCGGGCGAGTTCCGCGTACTCATGGGCCTGATTGCAGGTCTCATCGTACTCCATCACGGTCTTCTTGTTGAATTCCGCTTTCTGGACAATATTGTCACGCGGGACGAAGTGAATCATCTGAGTACCGATGCGTTCCGTGAAGTCATGCATCAGCTCCACTTCCCTGTCCACCTTTCGGCTGTTGCAGATGATGCCGCCCAGGCGGACTCCGCTCGCGTTCGCATATTTAACGAGGCCGCGGCAGATGTTGTTTGCCGCGTAAATGGCCATCATTTCCCCGGAAGCCACAATGTAGACTTCCTGCGCCTTGCCTTCCCGGAGCGGCATGGCGAATCCGCCGCACACTACGTCACCGAGCACATCAAAGAAAGTGTAATCCAGATCTGGAGTGTAGGCTCCCAAGTTTTCCATCAGGTTGATGGCGGTGATCACACCGCGCCCGGCGCAGCCCACTCCCGGTTCCGGGCCGCCGGATTCCACGGCGCGAATGCCTTCATAGCCCACCTTCATCACCCGCTCTAGAGTGACCTTGTCCTCACCTTCCGTGCGGAGGGTATCCATCACGGTGTCCTGGGGTTTGCCCCCGAGAATCAAGCGGGTGGAATCCGCCTTTGGGTCGCATCCATGAATAAAAACCTTCTGATGATAGATATGGGCCAAGGCGGCAGCTGTATTCTGCTGGGTCGTGGACTTCCCGATTCCACCTTTTCCGTAGAACGCAATTTTTCTTGTCATGAGAGTTTCCTTTGTTTATCGTTCCTTGAAAGCGATTTTTTTCGCTTTGTGGGAGATGAAAGCAAAGGGTGTGCCAGAATCCCCGGTGGATGGGAAAAAAGCCAAAAATTTTTCGTTCGTTCTTTTTTGTTTCGGCTAAAAAAATGATTGCTCTTTTATGTACATTTTTTTCTTTTCCGCATAGGTTTGTTTGTACGGGGAGGTGCTTTCTTATTAACGAATAGACATTGAGGTACATTCGAATAAATGTGAGCGAAAATCGAGAAATTCCTCAAATTCTTCTATAATCTGAAAATTGAACTGAAAATAAAACGATACAGGGGAAAAGAAAAAGAACATACCGAAAAATTCAATATGTAATGGTATGGAATTCGCTAATACTATTTGTTACCCCGCTCAGGGCGTGCCATTATTGCTATGGAAAGGAAAAATATGCAAGACCCGCGACTCGAAAATCACCCCTGTTTCAACAAAAAAGCCTGCCATAATTATGCGCGGATTCATCTGCCCGTGGCTCCGCACTGCAATGTCCAGTGCCGGTTCTGCGACAGAAAATTCTCCTGCGTCAACGAATCGAGGCCGGGAGTCACGGCGAAGGTCATGTCCCCCGTGGAAGCCCTCGCCCATTTGGAACAGAACCTGCAAATCTATCCCAATATCAGTGTGGTGGGCATCGCCGGCCCCGGAGATCCCTTTGCCAATCCGGAGGCGGTTCTTGAAACATTCCGCCTCGTGAAGGAGAATTTTCCGAACTTGATGCTCTGCGTCTCGTCCAATGGTCTTCAGATCCTTCCATACGCAGAGGAACTGAAGACGGTTGGCGTTTCCCATGTCACGATTACTGTGAATGCGGTCTCTCCCGGCGTGGGGGCCTCCATATACAAGTACATCCAGGTGGATGGAAAACTGGAATCCGGAGAAGATGCTGCGGAGTATCTCTGGGAACAACAGCAGGCCGCTATACGCGCTTTCGTTGCGAGGAATATTCTAGTAAAGGTCAACACCGTCTGCGTTCCCACCGTGAATATGTCGCATATCGAACAGATTTCTAGAAGCGTCGCCGCCCTTGGAGCGAACCTTCACAATATCATTCCCATGATCCCCGTTCTAGGTACGGACTTCGCTTCCATTCATGAACCGACTGCCGAAGAAATGAAATTCGTCCGCGCCAAAGCAGAGGCTTATCTCCCCCAGATGACCCACTGCGCAAGATGCCGGGCAGATGCCGTCGGGCTCCTGGGAGACACTTCCGGACAGACGCTGAAGTTTACCGCCCATGTGCAGGGAAAAAACAGCGCCGAAAATCTCCTGAAGACAAAATTCGGCGAGGAGAGCCATTCTTATGTAGCGGTGGTAAGCCGGGAAGGACTCTTTGTCAACTGCCATCTCGGAGAAGCGAAGGAACTCCGCATCTACGATATCCAGAACAAAAAGCCGGTCCTCGTGGACATTCGCAAGATGCCGCCTGCCGATACGGAAGAGCGTTGGAAAAAACTCTGCGGCATTCTCCCTGACTGTTCCCTGCTGATCGCCGCAGGCGCAGGCCCTGTACCCCGCTCCATTCTCGCGGAATCGGGAATCCAAGTCCGGATAGCTCAGGGGCTTATCCCCGATTCTATTGAGGAAAGCACACAAAAGGGAAATGTTCAGGAAGAGGTCCCCTTTCAGTGCGGCTCTTCCTGCCACGGCTCCGCGGATGGGTGCGGACAGGAGGCCTTATGAAAATCAGGATGGCCTTTGTCACCAACAGCAGTTCCGTGAGCTACATCGTTTCCTGGAGTCCGGACATGGCTGAATTCATCCGTCTCAAATCCGGTCACTATGAGGGAGACCCCAAAAAGAACCGCATCTATTCCGTGCTTACGGAGGACCTTCGAGAGCACGGGAAAAAAGAGGAAATAGAGGGTAACACGGTTTATTCGAAGAAATACGGTTTTATGAAAAAGACGGAGTGCCTTTACGATGACTCCTTCGGGAAACCCATTGAAGAAGTGGATTTCGAAACGCTGGATGAACCGCAGCTCTGGGCCTACATCTGGGGTGAATATCTGGTGAATGCGCGTCTCGCCCGCGAAATGAAAGGGTTCGGCGCAGTTCAGGTCCCGAGGGATCCGGAAGCATTCAAGCAGAAATTCTGTGGAAAAATCATCTGCAAAGAGTGCCCTCGTCAAGGAACTCCCCAGTGTTTTAAAAAAAATAACGGATAAGGAGATATCATGACAGATCCTCTTCTTCTCGATACCACCCTCCGGGATGGGGAACAAAGTCCCGGAATCTATTTTACTTCTGAAGAAAAGATCCAGCTTGCGGAAGCATTGGATGAACTCGGTGTTTCCGTAATTGAAGCTGGCGTTCCCCAGATGGGAAAAGAAGAAAAATCGGTGCTCCGGGAACTGTGCCATAGAAATCTCAAGGCCGATGTCCTCGCCTGGAACCGTCTCGCTGTAGAAGATGTAAAAGCATCGCTCGAATGCGGCGTTGAACACATTCATGTCTCCGTTCCCACAAGTCTTGTCCTTTTATCCAAAGATCTACGCAAGGACTCTTCTTGGATTCAGGGGCAGATGGACGTGGTAGTAGGCTTCGCCCTCAGGGAGGGACTTACGGTTTCCCTTGGAGCGGAAGATGCCTCGAGAACCGATCCCGCTTTTCTCGCGAGCGTCTTCAAACATGCGGAAGATATCGGGGTCACACGGGTCCGGTATGCCGACACGCTCGGAATTCTCACTCCGGACAAGACGAAGGAGGTCATCTCCTTTCTCACCCAGAGACTTAGGGTTCCTCTGGATTTCCATGCCCACAACGATTTCGGTCTTGCGACTGCGAACTCCCTTGCCGCTTGGCAGGCGGGAGCGCGGATGATTTCCTGTTCCGTAATGGGAATGGGGGAACGGGTCGGCAATACCTCTCTTGAGGAATTCATCGGAACCATTCATTTCCTTGAAAACGGATTTCCGGATTTCAATTTTCTCCGCCTCAAGGCTCTCTGTACGTTGCTTTCCAAGATGACGGACCGGCCCATACCGCTGCACAAGCCTCTTTTTGGAAAGGAAATTTTCAGGCACGAATCGGGCATTCACGTGGACGGGCTCCTCAAGGATGGATCGACATATGAACTATTCCCTCCGGAAACCGTCGGCGGTAAAAGAGAACTCATCGTCGGAAAGCATTCCGGGCGGGCGGCCCTCAAATATCTCGCCCGGCAGCGAGGCGTTGCTTTGGATGACGCACAAAGTCAGGACTTTCTGAATCAGATGCGCGCCCAGATGGCTGTCAAAAAAAAATCAATGCGGAAACGCTCTTTTCAGAGTATCTACGTGATCCCTCCAACTCCATGAGGTCTTCCCAATGAATTCCCCAGTGGTTAAAGAATGCGAAGATATGGTTTGCCGGGCGAAGATCCTCCCGCTCCTTTACAAATTGGGAGACAGCATTACGGAATGCGATGATTTGCAGGAGACTTCCCAGCTTCTCCTGAAAATTATGGAGGATCATCTTGAAATCCGGAGTGCGATGCTCACTCTATATCACAAGACTACAGGAACCATTTTCATCCACGAAAGTCTCGGGCTCACCGAAGAGGAAAAGGCGCGCGGGGTCTACAATCTGGGAGAAGGCATCACCGGAAAAGTCGTCGAAACCGGAAAGGCCATCATTGTGCCCAAAATCGGGGAAGAACCCGCATTTCTCAACCGCACGCGCAGCCGCCACGAAAACGACTCCGATTATTCCTTTCTCTGCATTCCGATCCATCGCGGTCACGTGGTATTGGGAACGATCAGCGTGGAAAAATTGTATGCCTCCCCCGAGGTCCTGAGCGCGGATGTGGAACTTCTGACCTTTATCGCCGCCCTTATCGCCCAGACGGTGGAACTCTATTTGATCAAGAACGAAGAAAAGACCTACTGGGAAAGCGAAAACCGCCGATTGAAGGAAGCCCTGAAGAAAAAATTTCATCCCTCCAACATTATCGGCAATTCCTCCGGCATGGAGGAAATCTACGCCATGATCGAAAAAATCGCCAAGACCCGCATTACCGTGTTGATCCTCGGCGAAAGCGGATGTGGAAAGGAACTGGTGGCGAACGCAATCCATTACAACAGCGCCGTCGCCGACGGGCCATTCATCAAGTTCAACTGTGCTGCGCTCCCTGAAAGCATCATCGAAAGCGAACTCTTCGGCCATGAAAAAGGAAGTTTCACAGGCGCTGACTCCGTCCGCAAAGGCCGCTTCGAAGAAGCGGACGGGGGAACGATTTTTCTGGATGAAGTGGGGGAGCTCTCTCTTCCGATGCAGGCGAAGCTCCTCCGCGTACTTCAGGAGAGGACCTTTGAACGCGTGGGTGGCAACAAGACCATTCAAGTGAACATCCGCATTCTCGCGGCGACGAACCGCGATTTACCTCAAATGGTGAAAGACGGCCGGTTCCGGGAAGATCTGTACTATCGGCTGAATGTATTCCCGATGACGCTTCCTCCTCTTCGGGAACGCGGAAGCGACATCATCACCCTTTGCGACCATTTCGTGCTAAAATTCGCCAAGGAGAACAATAAAACCATTAGCCGGATTTCGACGCCGGCACTCCAGATGCTCATGAACTATTCCTGGCCGGGCAATATCCGGGAACTGGAAAATGTCATTGAAAGGGCCGTGGTTCTCTGCGAGGACAGTGTCATTCACGGGTATAATCTTCCCCCCTCCCTCCAGGATGCGACCATTACGGGGACGAGCGAACAATCTCCACTGGAATCCAAAATAAAAACGATTGAGTATGAATATATCGTGGACGCTCTCAAGAATGCTCAGGGAAATATGTCGGAAGCGGCCGAGAACCTCGGAATGACGCGTCGGATGCTCGGCCTCCGGATGAAAAGATTCCGCATCGAATATAAACAGTTCCGGGGCATCAAGGTGGTTTAGCTATGTCATGCCTTTTTCGCTTCCAGAAGAGGAATGAGATTCCCGGAATATCTGTGGAACTTGCGCGATCCTGTAGCGATGCCTTTTCGTTTGCAGAATTCCTCGAGTGTGCAGACTTCCACTCCCTGCTTTGCGCTGGCTTCGAACATTTGCTCCCGGAGCGCGGTGGTTTCCTCCGGAGTGTGACCGGAATGGCTGTCCACAAGAACATCCGAGAGCAGGATGACTTTTTGACCGGCATTCAGAAGACTCTGCAATGCCGAATACACGCAAAATGCAGCGCCGTTCCCGAAAGTGACCCACTCCTCCACATTCATCGCCTGAGCGAAACGCCTGAAATTCTGATTCTTCATGAATTTCGCCCGCATTTTTTCCATAAAAGGGAGCTCAGGAGGGATATCCAGAAATTTTTCCATAAGAAAGAAGGAATAATCCCTGCTTTTCTCTTTCCAGCATACCCCGGCGTCCAGCGCTGGAATGTGGAGTATCTCGGGGACTTCGTTCTCCGCAGGGGCTCTTCCCGAGCAGCAGGTGGAAAAAACAAGAGGATGCCCGCAGGAAATGGCATAGGCATAAAGGCCATTGAGTACGGGAGCGAGAGGAGAAACTCGTTCACGGAAGGAAAGATGCGGCAAAACGGAACGCCGGTCGCTTTGCTGTGCAAAATATTCCAAGGAGTCCACATCGAAAAAAGCGAGCGATTTGTCCATTATCATTTTACAACTCCAGCGGCAACCCATTTCCTAGAAGATTTCACACATTAAAATAGTGTGCAATTCTCATGCCAGTGATAAAATCCGTAAAGGGTACCTCTAAAAATTCATTTTTATGGAGAGAAGCCGGTTGCCTTCGGGGAACGTCAGGATTCGAAGAGCCGGACTCTAGTCCGGCCCCGCAGGGGTGAGGAAGGAACAACGTGACACCGCAACAACGAGAAGCCGGTTCCCTTGGGGGAACGTCAGGATTCGAAGAGC